>ENA-OQIM01000168-OQIM01000168.1-human-gut-metagenome-genome-assembly--contig:-NODE-168-length-22725-cov-2.234800_pt1 | contig 22725 bp, 25 predicted proteins | sample MGYA00242579_ERZ504744 | MGnify/ENA primary metagenome ERZ504744 (study PRJEB26092, sample SAMD00036441) | human gut metagenome | host: Homo sapiens | study: EMG produced TPA metagenomics assembly of...
GTTCTGCCAGTCTTCCAGCCAGATCCGCATCGTTACATTTTCCCCGTGGCACTCTCCAACATTCGTATATTCCGCATACATTTTTCCTTTTTTCGACTCCAGCGGCGTGAAGGAACGGAGATTACTCCATCCCTTCACATCGGCCGCCGGCCACCATGTGGAACAGCATTTCGAATGGCTCTCTCCGTTTTTGCAGAACAGATTGTCCCAGGTACTTCCATCTGTACTTCCAAAACGGATTTTTGTCTCACTTCCGATCAGCGGGGTAAAATCATATCGGCCGTCAATAACAGAGTCCGATGATACAACTTCTCCGATTCCGGCTTTCGAAAGAGAAGGAAGACTCGTAAGACTCGAAGCCAGAACATCTTCCCGAAAACAAAATCCCAACAACAGCAGAATTCCTGCGAGAAACCAGAAGCTTTTCTTTGCTCTTTTCATTCTTTCCTCCTTTCAGACCGGCCCGCGGCAAGAAACAGGAAGGCTCCTGTCACGGCAATTCCAATGGGGACCGCTGCTGACGGATCGCGCAGACCTGTTTTTGGCGCGCTGTGCCAGATAGAGGGGCCTTCTTCCTGCGGCAGATCTTCTCCTTCGACAGAAAAAATCCATTTTACCCCGCTTTTCCGAAGTGCCCATTCATTTCCAAGTTCTGACGGCACACGGATTGAAAAACAGATTTCTTTCCGTTCATCTGGACTGCATATTCCAAGACTTTTTGCTGCCCATAGTCCCTCACTCTCTAAATCACCTTCATAAATCACGCTGTCTCCCTCTCGTATTTCCAGTTTCACCTTGGAAAGCAGTTCTTTTTCTGCTTCACTGAGTTCTTCCGGAAGTTCCGTCCGCAGAATTCTGCACGGCTTGCTGTCGTGTTCACCAGTGTGAACGTATCTTCCCATTCTTCTCCCGGCATCAGCACTGGAAAGTTCCGAAAGAAATTGTCGGGTGCCAAGATCAGATTCCGCGCTGCTCCTTCGTACGAAACGGTGAGGAAGCTCTGCTGCGAAACCTCCGAAACGGTATTATCCGCCTCGTGGACACACTGTTCTATTTCCAGTTCTTCTCCCCACGGAGCTTCTGCCGTAAAATCCGGCGTCACATTCGCTGCCTGTACGGCCTCCGCCTGGATTTCAACGGACAGCACCTGTCCCTCCGCCTCACTGGTCCACGCAGATGGAATGGTGATTGTACGGAAAAAATCGACAGATCCTGCTTTCCCAGCACTTTGGATAATAATAATACTCTCCTGCTTTCAGCCAGACGTCCTCGATTCCCCCAAGGTCCTCTTCCCCCAGACGGTAATCCTGCGTTTCTTCCTCATCAAACACAGGCTTTACCCGGACATAGCATGGTTCAGCATAATTGGTGTCCGCGGAATTTTTGAAATCACCTGGGAAGGCAGTACAATGCCGTTTTCCGGTCCCTCATACTTCTTTTCTCCATCCCCGTCTTCCTCATATTCCCAGATTCCAATATTTACATCTCCGACAGCTATTTTGTTAATGGTCTCAACACTGCTCCGGTAATATGCATACGTTCCGCTGATTCCCATCAGAAGACTTGCCGCCGCACATCCGATCCTGACGCGTTTTCCTTTCATGTCTGACCACCTCTCTCATAAGCATCCCATGCCTCCCGATAGCCGTGAAATACCATATTCCCCTTCTGGATCTGCACCGATTCCTCATAGACCGAAACCTCAAGTTCTTTCTGTTCCATTTCTTTTGCAACGCGGATTCCGGTAAACAATTCCGTCGTGCTTTCGCCTTCTGAAACCGGTTTTTTGTAATAATAGTAGTCATCTTCTCCTTTTACCCAGTTTTTCGTATCAAGTCCCTCAATCGCTTCAATTGGTTCACTGAATATAAGTGCCGCACGAATATAGCAGGCAACGGAGCCTTCATTTCTGATTTTTACTCTCTTTACCACACTTTTCCCTGGCGGTACGGGCGTCGGTGTCGGAAATTCTTCATCGATAGTACTTGTATTATGTCCGAACACCATACGATTCCAGACATTCTCGTGATCTGTAAAATACGCCGAAGTTCCCGGCAGCAGCCAAATGGCTGCCGCATCGTACACCCGGCCGCACCCGCAAGGAAAAACAGCCGTTTCGTCTTTTTCTTCATCTTTTGTCCCCCAGAAAACTGCTTAAATTCCAGGTGCTTCTGTCTGTTCCGGCTCCGACTGCGGTGCCGTTACCTGCCCCTTCTGCCCATTATTCTGATTTACATACTTCTCCCAGGCCTTTGCTGCCCGCTCGGCAGCCGTACTTCCCTCACCGGTATTCAGCGCCTGGATTGCATAATAATTGATCGGAATATCGACCTCTTTTTCATCCAGCTGCCCTTCCACGATATTAGCTGCTGTCACGCTCGTAAATAAAGGATCCGTCGTTTTGCCAGCTGCAAGCACTTCATTGTAGAGATATGTATATACCATCGAATTGTTCTGTTTTTTCTTGTACATCAGCACCCATTTTTTCGAAAGCTGATTCATCGAAAACAGTTCCGTATCGACGGCTGCTCCGCCGTTTAAACGTTTCCGGATGTATCTGCAACGATCACTTTTGCGATTGGTATGGAAACATCCATATAGACGTAAGAATCATTTTTACCTTTATTTTTGATACGCGGGTCCTTCGGAATCACCTGGGTCGGCACAATATGATTGGTCTTTCCGTCCGGATCCGGTGCGTACGATGGTTCATTTCCTTCGATATCTACTTTTCCCACAACAAACTGGTTCGTCACAGAATCCTTATCCGTCAGATACGCCAGTGTTCCGCCCGCTGCCAGGGCTCCTGTCAGAAGCAGTGATGCTGCCCAGAATACGATTTTCCGCTGTTTTTTCATAGATCAATTCCTCCTGTTTTCCTAAATAATTTTGCTAATTCTTTTTATAACTTGTTTTCCTGCATGATTTTTCTACCGTGCCAAAGCTGCCGGATTGTAAAAAGCATCACCGCTCCCACGGCCAGAAAAAAGAGTGTTCCTCTCTGCCGGAGCCAGACGATACCAAAGCCAAGCCAGGGAAGAGCTACGATCACATTCCCGATCACCTGTTTTTCCAAAACGATGCCTGCATCTTCCTCCGCGTTGGCATCCCCCTTAGTACAGTATCCTTCCTCGCTCTTTTCCACGATCCGGTGTGTCACCACCATATTTCCTCTCCGGTAGGTAATCACATCCCCCGGATTCCATTCCTTCTTCCGTCCATCCACAACCACAACAGATCCCGTCGGGATCTCCGGTTCCATGGACCCGGACAGTACGACATAGGCGCAGAAATACTGCATCAGATACCATCCCGCCGCCAGAAAAAAGGAGGAAAGAAAGCCCTGCAGCCCCAGTTTTCCTTTTGCTTTCATTTGCTCCCTTCCGTCGATGCGGACATCCAGACAGTCATTTTTGCACACAAAAAAACAGAGGACTAGCATTTACCCTCTGTCTCAGAATATCCCTGTTTCATTTTCTCTAAAGTTCTTGTAAAAGTGATTTAAACTTACCACAGTCCGGGCGAAAACGCAAGCATTGTCTGCCCGTTTAATTCTAAATTTTTTCTAAAGCCTGAAACGCAGAAAATTTTCAGAACTTTTCCCGGAGCTTTTTTTCTCCAAACGCAAGCCGCTTTTCCAGCTCCTGTCCATTTTCTGCCCCAAGGATTTTTCGCATTACACTCTCTTCTTCCCGGATTCCTTTTCCGTGAAGTACGCCGTATGCGCCGGCATCACTTCCCGCCGCAAGCACAACGTCCTTTTCAAATGCGAGCTGCAGACCTTTTTTCTGCGTCTCAAAAATCCACGCCAGCGTTTCAGCCGGATATCTGCCGTTCTCCAGAAGATTCGAAACCGTCACAATTGTCGGCACCCAGATTGTTGCATGCTCTGCCATACAGCAGATGCTCTCTTCATTCTGAAAGTTCCCGTGTTCAACCGAGTCCACGCCTGCCTCTGCCGCATCCATCACAGCCTGTGCGCCGTTCACATGCGCCATCACAGAAAGCCCCGCATCATGCGCCGCAGCCGTCATTGCAAAAACCTCTTCCCTGGAAAGCGGCTCACTGGTCACATGCCCCTTTGTCGCGAAATCCAGGATTCCCGTCGTCATGATCTTGATAAAATCTCCGCCCGCACGGCGTACTTCACGCACAAGCGCGCAATACTCTTTCCAGTCTGAAAATGCGCGTCCGACAATTTTTCCATAACGGCCCGCCCTGTGAATCGCAAAAACCGGTGTGCGGTATGTGATCCCGTACTCCGGCGCAAGGCTCCGTGCAAGAACACCCGCCCCGTACGGATCTCCGCCGTCACGCACATAGGAAATCCCTGCCTTCTGATACGCCGCCAGATGTTCCCGGATCAGATCCTCCCGCGGGCCGTTTTCATGCGCTGCCGCCGCCTTTTTGTAATCCACACCGTCCATAAAAATATGGGCATGGCATTCTGCTGTCACCATTTTTGTTTACCGCCTTATCTCCGATTCCACCACAGCTTCTCTACGGCCCATTTTCCAGTTCTGCTCCGAGAGATACAGATGATATCCACAGCCGTTTTCTACTCGCCAGTCATAGTAACTCTTCTGTGGCACGCCGTACTGCTCAAGGATACTCATGATCGTGCCTCCGTGCACCACCATCGCCACGTTGCGGTAATGGCGGCGGATACACGTATCCACCATCTTGTCAAAGCCGGCGATGCAGCGGTCCTTGAACTGCTGCGGGCTCTCACCGCCCGGAAAGGCAAGCGTCGCCATGAAATCAATCCACTCCTGGTATTTCGGATTATCTTTTAATTCCTGATAATTTTTGTTCTCAAACTCACCAAAATTGCACTCTGCAAATTCCGGGATTTTGACCTGTTTGGCGTACGGATACAGAATGTCTGCCGTTTCCAGACACCGTTTCAGCGGGCTGACGAACAGAAGCTCAACGGTATCCATCGTCCGCTGTTCCAGCTCCTTTTTCCCTTCCTCACACAGTGTTCATCCGTCACGCCGATATACCGTCCTAATGTATTGCCATAGGTTTTTCCATGGCGGATCATTGCAATTTTAATCATGTTTTTCCTCACCTTTCAGCAGGATTCCGATTCCGCACACCACACGGGTTACCGAATCAGCCTTTGCTGCCAGCTCCGTACAGATGCGCCCCCGTCTTTTCCCGCCATTTCCGGTCGAAGGGTTCGATCGGAACCACTCCGTAACCGAGTTCATTCGTAACAATGCAGATTTCCGGATTTTTCTGCAGCAGTTCTTCCAGTTCCGCTTCCGGTGCAGTCCCGGTCTCCTCTTCCAGAAGGAGCCATCTGCGGACCAGTTCCTGAAAATCATATACGCCGGAACATGCCGACAGCTCCTCTTTCAAAACTGCTGCCCCATCGGCCCATCCTGTTTCTTTTCCGGTCATCTTCTTTGCAAAGTCAAGCTTTCCCTGAAAAGCCCCTCCAATTACTAATTTCATTTCCAGTTCTCCATTCCAAGAGAAAGTACCACAAGAGACAGGAGCTGTGCCAGCTCACAGAGCGAAAGGAAATAGCCTGCGAGATCTCCTGTAATTCCTCCAAAATACTTACTGCTTTTCCATTTATAATAACAGAATACCAGTGCCGATACAACCAGTACATCCAGTGCCGCCCAGACGCAGAACGAAGCTGAGAGCGCCGTCACGGCAAAAATCGTCACAACAAGCACCGCCGCCGTTCTTTTTTTCTCTGCGCTCATGCCAAACGCTGCCGCTGTTCCTTTCGGATTGGCATTTGGAAAAACGCGATCGAAAGACCGCTGAACGATCTCGAAACTGCGAAGCCAAATGCATACGCCGGAAAAATCTTCCAGACAAGTTCTCCGGCTGCGCCCGCGTACAGTACAAAATACAGACATCCCATAATAATCGCAAATGCTCCGGCGTGCGGGTCTTTTAAGATTTCCAGTCGGCGCTGTTTTTCTCTCCAGGAACTTAACGCATCCATCGTATCCAGATAGCCGTCGAGGTGAATGCCGCCCGTCACCAGAACCGGAACTGCCGTCAGCACTGCAGCCCGCAGCATGCTTCCCGCGCCAATCTGCTGCAGCAGCCAGAAAAGCACCGCCGAAACTGCACCGACAGCCAGTCCGACCCACGGAAAGAAACACAACGCATATTTCATGTTCTCTTTTTCCCAGTCTGCCGGCGGCATCGGGATTTTCGAGTACATGGCAAACGCCACTTTAAAATTATTCCATATCGTTTTCATCTTATTCTTTTTTTATTCTGACGGGAATCCCATACACAACCTCGGTCACACAGTCCGCCATCTCTGCCAGACGTACATTAATGTTTCCCAGGATCCGCTGGTATTCCATCGTCTCCTCCTCATATCGGTATCCGTCCGAAAAAATTTCATTCGTCACCAGAACCAGATTCCGCGCCTGATGGGCCAGACGGGAAACGCCCGCAAGAATTTCCTCCTCCGCCCGCGCTTTTCCCGCCCCGGATGGATCAAATATTTCATTTGCCGTGAGATTCGACATACATTCGAGCAGCACATCGCTTCCCGGTTCCAGCTCCACTTCTTTTAAATTCGTATAACACTCAATCGTCGAAAACTGCTTTGCCGCGCGCATCTTCCGGTGGCGTGCAATACGCGCCTGCCCTTCCGCACCGAACGGCTGCATCGTTGCGATATAACCTCCGTGTTCCGCCAAAATCCAGAATACACTGCTCCGCATACGCCGATTTTCCGCTGCCGCTGCCGCCTGTAACCAGATGTATCATCGTTTCACCTGCCTTTTTTAAGTCAGCGGCACATACGTTTCGATCTGTGCCTCGTCAAATGTCGCCATGCCGCGGTATACGGCATTTGCCTGATCCAGAATCGGGAAAAGCATGATGGCGCCCGTTCCCTCGCCCAGACACATATCGCAGTGCAGAAAGCTTCTTTTCCAAGCTCTGCAAGCAGCAGATGCGCCGCCGGCTCCTTCGATACGTGCGAAGCGATCATATAGTCCTTTGCAAACGGTGCAATCCGTGCAGCAAGAAGCGCTGCCACACAGGAAATAAAGCCGTCCATCACAACCGGAACGCCATGTGCAGCCCCTGCAAGAAAGACACCCGCCATGCCGGCAATGTCAAAACCGCCGACCTTTGCCAGCACATCGATGGGATCGGACGGATCCGGCTGATTGATGGCAATTGCTTTTTCAATCGCTGCAATTTTCCGCGCAAGACCTTCACTCGAAAGCCCGGCGCCCCGTCCCGTCAGTTCCGGAACCGGCTGATTCAGGAAAACGGCTGCCATTGCACTGCTCGTCGTCGTATTTCCAATGCCCATCTCACCGGTTGCCATCAGCTGATAGCCCGCCGCAATTTTTTCTTCCGCCACGGCGATTCCTGTTTCAAGCGCACGAACGGCTCTTCCCTTGTCATCGCCGGACCTTTTGCCATATTTTTTGTTCCATACGCAACTTTATACCGCGGAACCTTCGTATCGCGCGCCATTCCGATATCAATCGGAAACAGATCCGCATGCGCACCGCGGCAGAGAATGGCTGCTGTCGCCTTCTCCTGCAGAAAATTTCCGCAACTGTCGCTGTCACTTCCTGACCGCTCTGCGTCACGTTTTCTTCCACAACGCCATTGTCCGCACAGAACGTCAGAAGTGCTCTTTTTTCAATCGAAATCTCCTCTTTTCCGGTGATTCCGGCAATCTGGATGAGCACGTCCTCCAGCTTTCCGAGGCTGTGGAGCGGCTTTGCAATGCCGTCCAGTGAGCCTTGGCACGATCCATCGCCTCTTTCGAAAGCGGATGGATCTGTTCGATTGTTTCCTGTAATGTCATCTTTTGTTCGCCCCTTCTTTCGATATGACGTCCGATCAGCTCTGTTTTTTCACCCAGTTCACAAAGAAAATATGGGAATCTTCCCGCGCTGTTCCGCTGGAAGTTGTCCATTTATAGGTGTATGTATATGTCACACATTTTTCTTTATCCATATTCAGATTTTCAAATGCTTTCGGAGTCATGAAATATAGATAATCAAAATCATCTCTCGTATCGCCAAAGCCCGGGATCACACGTTTTGTGCCGTTCTTCAGATATGCATCCATGATCGACCGGGATTCATCCACTGCACCGTAGGCTCCATTATTTTCCAGCTGATTGATAATCGAACTGCTCTGCTCCGCAATTCCCGTCAGATAGTTTGTCAGACTTCCGTTCCGCGCCGGTTCAAACTGCTGCTGTTTATAAATCGCTGTGCGGAGCGAAATATTCTGTGCCGCCATCCGGTTCCGGATGACCATCGCAACTGCCGTCATACCGGTTTTTCTCTGGACACCCGCCTCCGCACTGCAGATAGCCGCAAAGAAATCACGGTCGCTCACAGACGGATCCGTGTAATACTGATGCTCCATCGTATAATATTTTCCGCTTACGCTGTCCTTTGCACGCACATACTGGCTTGAGCCGAGAATGCACACTCCGTTTTCGTCAAAGCTGTAGTACCAGTTGCTGCTGTTCTTTTTCAGCAGAGCGTAATACGATTTTACCATCTTTCCGTCGCTTCCAAAGTAATACCAGCCCGTCTGCGGATCACCGCTTACCATCCGTTTCTGTGCATTGAGCCACTGGTTCTTTGCCATGCCTCCCCAGTCTTTAAAGTAATAGGAAGCGCCGTTGATAGTCCTCTCTCCCGTCACCATCACGCCGTTGGCATCGGCATAGTAACTGTTGTTTAAATGCGTAAAGAAGGTATTGCGGTACATCGCACCATTTTCCCGGAAGTAATACCACTGGTTCTCTTTCGAAAGCCAGCCCGTCACCATCTTTCCATCCGCATCGGCATAATACATTTCACCGCCAAGCTGGAAAAAGGTACCACGTACATGCCGCCCCAGCCCCGGAAATAATAATACGTACCATTGATTTTCTGCCAGCCGGTTACCATCTTTCCATCTGCATTCACACGATATGTATTGTTGTCATATTCAAAAAAGCGGTCAAAATACTGCTCTCCGGTTTCATCAAAATAGTAATATGTACTGCCCTGCTGCAGCCAGCCGACGGTCAGTTTTCCATCTGCAGCCGCATGGCATACACTCGTTCCGTTTTTGATGAATGCATTCTGATACATGCCGCCCCAGTCCTTGAAATAGTACCAGTCACCGTTGATCTGTTTTTTTCCGACAGCCATCTTTCCGTTCTCATCGGCATAGTAAAGTGCACTTCCTGTCGGTGCTTTGAAAAAGGTGCTGCGGTACATGCCGCCCCAGCTTCGGAAATAATACCAGGTTCCATCCTGCTGCAGCCAGCCGGTCGTCATCTTTCCATCCGTATCAACATGATAAATATTATTTTTATGCGTCAGAAAGGTGTTTTGTGCCATGCCGCCCCAGCTTCGGAAGTAATACCAGATCCCGTCAATCTGTTCGAACTCGGATGCCATTTTTCCATCCGCATCAACATAATACGTATTCTTGTCATACTCAAAAAAACGATTCCGGTACATCGCGCCCTGATCATCAAAATAATAATACACATCATCGATCAGTTTCCAGCCGGTCGCCATTTTTCCGTCCGCATCAGAATAATACGGTACATTTTTCACGGTGTAAAAGGCATCCCGGTAAACACCGCCCCAGCTTTGGAAATAATACCAGCTCCATCAAGTTTTTTCCAGCCGACCGCCATTTTTCCGTCATTATTCAGGTAGTAACGGTTCTTGTCGTACTCTCTCCAGGCTCCTTTGACAATGGTACCATCCGGATCCTTAAAATACCAGATCCCGTTCTCATTCACCCATGGGTAATAGCTTCCAGCCTGCACGGATACCGCCGTTTCTTCGAGATTTCCGCTCTGTACTTCTGCCGCCGGAAGATCCGAGGCGGCATTTTCCGCTGTCGAATCCGGCGTCTCCGTTTCTGTCATCTCCGGCGTATTTTCGTCTGTGGTTTCCGCCTCCGATGTTTCTTCTGTTTCTTCCTGTGTAACAGCAGAAGCCTCATTTACCAGACTCTGCTCTGTGCCTGCTCCAAATACGTTCGCAGCACTGACAGCGGTTGTCACGCACTGCCGCCAGTACTCCCCTGATTACTTTATTTTTCATTATTTATTCTTCTCTCCCTGCAAAAACAGGCAAAGCCTGCTGTGTGCTCTGCCTTGATTTTAAAATTCTGCTCCTGCTTTATCTTATTTCAAAAACGCCCGAACAGTCTCCGGCATCTGATCTACATCACACTCTGTCGTATGAAGCACCGGTGCAGTACGGATTTCTTCGATCGCACGCGGAATCTCGGTATTGGCAAGTGCAGACAGCTTGTCTACCTGCTCCAGTACTGGAAGGGTGTCATACTCCGGTGCAATCGCTGCAAGAACGCTGCTTGTAAATTTATACGGGCTTGCGGTAGATGCGATGACGGTCTTAGTTTCGTCATAGGTTTCCTCGCGGTATTTTCCGTATACAGCCGCTGCAACCGCGGTATGGGTATCAATCACATATCCGGTATCGCTGTACAGTTTTGCAATCGCGTCTGCTGTCTCCTGTTCGGATGCATAATTGCCGTAGAAGTCTGCCAGCTCTTTTTTCATCGCATCGGTGATCTCATATTTTCCGTCCTTTGCAAGATCCTGCATCAGCTCGCGGTCTGCTGCTTCGCTGTTTCCGGCGATGCGGTAGATCAGACGCTCCAGATTGCTCGAGATCAGGATATCCATGGACGGTGATGTTGTCAGAATAAAGTCTCTGTTTCTGTCGTAAACGCCGGTGCGGAAGAAGTCAAACAGAACTTTGTTCTCATTGGAAGCGCAGATCAGTTTTGCGATCGGCAGTCCCATCTGTTTTGCATAGAATGCAGCGAGAATATTTCCGAAGTTTCCGGTCGGAACGGTTACATTGATCTTTTCTCCGTCTGCAATCTCTCCGTTTTTCACCAGGTTTGCGTAAGCATATACGTAGTAGACGACCTGCGGAACGAGTCTTCCGATGTTGATCGAGTTTGCAGAGCTGAACTGGAAGCCTTTATCTGCCAGCTCTTTTCCAAGCTCTTTGTCGTTAAACATTTTCTTCACGCCGGTCTGTGCGTCGTCGAAGTTTCCGTGGATGGCAACAACGTGGGTATTTTTGCCCTTCTGTGTTACCATCTGTTTTTCCTGAATCGGGCTTACGCCGTTCTTCGGGTAAAATACAATAATTCTGGTGCCCGGCACATCTGCAAAGCCTGCCATTGCTGCTTTTCCGGTATCTCCCGATGTAGCAGTTAAGATGACGATCTCATTTTTCACGCCGTTTTTCTTTGCGGCGGTCGTCATCAGATGCGGCAGAATGGAAAGTGCCATGTCCTTGAACGCGATCGTTGCGCCGTGGAACAGCTCCAGATAGTAAACACCGTCTGCTTTTGTCAGCGGTGCAATTTCCTCTGTGTCAAATTTTGCATCGTATGCGTTTGCAATACAGTTTTTCAGTTCATCTTCTGTAAAGTCGGTAAGAAAACGGCTCATTACCTCGTATGCTACTTCCTGATAGCTCATAGCCGCAAGTTTTTCCATGGGAACATCCAGTGCTGGAATGGAGGTCGGTACAAATAATCCGCCGTCGTCGGACAGACCCTTTAAGATTGCCTGGGATGCAGTTACGGTTTCTCCATTGCCTCTGGTACTTTTGTATAATACTTCCATGCTCTTTCTCTCCTTCACTTTGACTCCCGGCAGAGCTCTCTGACTCCCGGCCGGATACGTTTCAGATTAGTTTTACCTGTACGCTTCCTCTTATTATAATGGATGAAGTATGAAAAAACAACAAAAATATACAAAAAATGACTGTGCACAAAAATGCACAGCCATTTTCCACCATTCTGCCAAAATATTTTTTGTCAGAATGTATGATTTAATTTTCGTCGGACTCCTCCGTTTTTGCTTCGCCGTCTTCTAAAGCCGGAGCTTCCCTTTCTGTCTCCTCGAGTGCGAGTGCCTCTTCCTCTTTTTCCGCATTCTCTGCGATTTTATCTTCCGCCCAGGTCACAAACGCTGCCGCGTCTCCGATTTCAAAGCGTTTCTTATCGAGAAAGGTGCTTCTGCCTCCGATGGTGATGCGGATAAAGTTGTCAAACTCCGTCACCTTTGTCAGCTCTTCGAGCGGAATATCAGTGCTTCTGCCCTCTTTTTCGTATGTCATTGTGAGCACATGCTCAGTAAAACGAAGGGTACGTTCTCCAAGGAGTCCTCTCTTTTTTGCATTTTTTCATCTGTGAACGTGCCATCAGATTCGGCAGGAACGTACACAGAAGTGCCATCAGAATGGAGATTCCAAGATTGAAGAAGTCTCCCGGCATGATAAATCCCCGCGCTGCTGCACCGTAGATCATAAAAGCGATCGCAGCCACAACAGCAATCCCTGTAATGATCCGCAGTACCAGACGTACTTTTTTTATCTCGGTGCCGTAAATCTCCACAAACATTCCTTTGGTGTATTCAATTTTGTTTTTAAACAGCATATGCTCTCTCTTTTCTTATCGGTTGTTGATTGCAGTTACCAGCGCGTCGATGGAAGCGCGGATGATATCCGGATCTACGCCTGCGCCCCAGGAAAGGATTCCGTCCGGCTTTTTGATGCCGACGTAGGCAATTGCCTGTGCACTTGAGCTCTGCTCCAGCGCGTGCTCCGTATAGCTGACCAGATCATACTGCAGATTGTACTGCTGTTTCAGCGCGTTGCTGACAGCATTCAGACGGCCGTTTCCTTCTGCATATACAGTTGCATACTCACCGCCCTCGTAATTGGAGGTAACCTGTGCTTCAATTCTGCCTCATCGAGCTGTTTAAAGTGAACGCCGTTGATGTTGTACGGTGTCGTTACGTTCTCGAAGGTATCTTTAAAGAGTTCAAAGATCTCATCCGGACGCAGCTCTTTATGCAGATGATCGGAAACGGATTTTGCGGTATAGCTCATAGCCTCGCGCATCTTCGCCGGCAGATTCAGGCCGTATTTCGTCTCCAGAATATAGCCGACACCGCCCTTTCCAGACTGGCTGTTGATGCGGATGACGTCTGCATCGTAGTTTCTTCCGATATCGTCGGATCGATCGCAGATACGGAACGGTCCAGGTATCCGGTGCTTTCTCCTCGATCCAGTGCATGCCTTTTGCGATCGCATCCTGATGGGAACCGGAGAAGGCTGCAAATACGAGAGATCCGCAGTACGGGCTTCTCGGGTTGATGCTCATACCGGTGAAGGATTCAAATGCATGGCAGAGTTTCGGCATATCGGAGAAGTCAAGCTCCGGATCGACGCCCTGCATGTACATGTTCATGCCGACCGTGATAATATCCACGTTTCCGGTTCTCTCGCCGTTTCCGAACAGCGTTCCCTCGATACGGTCTGCTCCGGCAAGGATACCCATCTCTGCATCGGAAACGCCGCAGCCGCGGTCATTGTGCGGATGAAGGGAAAGAACGACATTATCGCGGTATTTCAGGTTTTTGCTCATGTATTCCACCTGGCTTGCATAAACGTGCGGCATGGAAAGCTCCACGGTGCTCGGCAGGTTGATGATGGCTTTGCGGTCTGCAGTCGGCTGCCATACGTCGAGAACGGCGTTGCACACCTCAAGCGCATATTCCGGCTCGGTTCCGGTAAAGCTCTCCGGGCTGTACTCGAAGCGGTATTTCTCGCCGGCCTCTTCTGTCAGCTCTTTTAAGAGCTTCGCTCCCTCAACGGCGATTTTCAGGATGTCTTCTTTCGACTTTTTGAAGACCTGCTGACGCTGTGCATAGGAAGTGGAATTGTAAACGTGAACGATAGCATTCTTGCAGCCCTTTAATGCCTTGAAGGTCTTGCGGATGATATGCTCTCTCGCCTGGGTCAAAACCTGAACGGTTACGTCTTCCGGGATCAGATCCTGCTCGATCAGGGTGCGGAGAAACTCATATTCGGTCTCGGATGCTGCCGGGAAGCCAACCTCGATCTCTTTGAAACCAACTTCCACAAGAAGTTTGAAGAACTCTACCTTCTGTTCCAGGCTCATCGGAATGACAAGCGCCTGGTTTCCGTCACGCAAGTCAACGCTGCACCATACCGGTGCTTTCTCGATGCTGTCTTTTTTTGCCCAGTCCATGCACGGAACCGGCGGCATATAGTACTGTTTCTGATACTTCTTTACATTCATCATGATTTTCTCCTCTCAGAAAGTGAAATATAATTTATTCTGCCGACATAAATTCGGGATGAAAGCATAAAAAATCTCTCATCTTCTGTGTCGGCTTCTGACACAAGAGACGAAAGACTTGCTATCTTACGCGGTACCACTCCTGTTTTACAGAGATTTTCTCTGTACACTCTGCGGATACGGATGAAACATCTGCATATCCTGCCCCTCTAACGGTGGGTTTCCGTCTGCACCTACTCTTTTTATTCTAAATTTGGGAGCAGCGGCTCTGAGGTCAGTTCCACGGAATTCGTCTGCTGTTTCGCATCACCCAACAGCTTTCTGGATTCGGAAGCTCCATGTAGTATTCCTCTTCTTTGCCTTTTTCCTAACTTGGCTCTTATGTTACCATTTTTCTCCATCTCTGTCAAGCGCAAAACGCAGGATTCCGTAAAAATACACCCGCCGGAAAGGAGGCTCCGGCGAGTGCTCTAACGCATGATTTCGTTGTTTTATTTGTTGTACTCTTCTAGGTATTTCTGGTAATCCTCTACCTGTTTTCCGTGGTAGTGTTTTTCTACATGGCATTTATGCACGAATTTGAATCATCGCAAAAAGGGAGCCGGAAACGCCCCGGCAGACGGTTTTTCTTCTCGTCCGCCGGGGCTCCCTGGCTTTCTTTCTTTGTTCACTTTTTCCTGTTTTTTCTATTTCTTTCTATCCCTGGCGCTTGCACGAGGAACGGCGCACCACAACCTCCCCCGAAACGAGAATCCGCTCTTTCGGCGCTTCCGGGTGCGCCTCCCGCCATAAAAATTCATGCACCATACGGCGGCCAAGCCACTTCGTATCGACATGAACGGTTGAGAAGAACGGATACAGCATCCGGTCCTCATCATCATCAAATCCGGTCAGTGCCACATCCTCCGGCACGCGCACGCCGATTTTCCGGAAGGATTCTGTCAGTCTTTTGGCGATCATATCGTTGCCGCAGACAATCGCTTCCGGCAGTGTATCGTAGCTCGCCACAATCTTGTCAAAATTTTCCGGGTAATAAAAATGATCGCTCTCCATATCCGGACGAACAAGATCTGCCTCGATCGGAATGCCCGCCTGCTCCATCGCCGCAAGGAAACCGATATACCGGTCATGCATCGATTCATACGTACTGCTGTGTTCGCTCAGAAAGCCGATACGCGTCATGCCCTGTCCGATCAGATGGGACGTCAGAACACTCACCGGCTGCACACCGTCCACACGCACGATATCGCCCATCGGCCGCTGTTCGATACCGCAGTAATGGTCGAGCTGAAAAATGCGGTACCCCAGATTTACCAGTTTCTGCATATATTCCGGCGGCAGCATTTTAATGCAGAAGATCGCATCGATATTTTCATTCAGGCCGAGCGGCAGAATGCCGTTCGCCTCCTCCCGCTCCGTCACGACCGCAACGCGCGTCTGACAGTTATTGAGGCTCGCCTCCTCGGAGATGCCGCTCACGACACGGTCCCAATAAACAGCGGCATCCCGCGTACGCAGAACCATAATATTGTAATGCTTCTCCTGCGGTGCCCGAACTTCTTCCACATATACATTTTCGCCCAGATAGCCATTTCTTTTCGCCATCCGAAGAACTCTCTCCCGCGTCACCGGAGCTACCTTCGGATCATCCTTTAATGCCATGGCAACCGTATTCCGGGACAATCCCAGCTCCTTTGCCATACTCTGTATCGTTACTTTCCCCATAACTTCCTCCCTGTTTTTTCTGCGCAATTCATTTTTCTTCCGCACACGTCTTTGTCCGTAAGAAAAAGTGCCGTAAAACGACACTCTTACCGATCGGGGCAACAGGATTTGAACCTGCGACCTCACGGCCCCCAGCCGTGCGCGCTACCAAGCTACGCCATACCCCGTAATCATGTTTTCATTATACCAGCGAACTTCTGAAAAATCAATGTTATTTTTCCCTCTCCCGTTTCATTACATTCATTTCTTTATTTCGTGTCATATTCTCTTTTTATTTTACTATATTGTCACTTTTTTCTTTCTGAATATGTAATTTTTCGACGTTTTCCACGTATCATAAGTGAAAGGGGAAAATCGTATGCCATACAAACTTTCACCTCTGGCATGCCCGTCTGCAAAGACTATGTAAAAACTGAATAAAAGGAGACATCGTAATGGAAACTGAAATTTACTTTCTACTACACTCTTTAGGAATTGGTGCAAAATACCGCGGATTTCGCTATCTCGCCTATGGTATCGCTTTATGCATGGAAGACGAAGATTATCTCCTTCGGGTCAGCAAAACGCTGTACCCAAAGATCGCGCAAACGTTTCAGGTATCGTCCTCCTGCGTCGAACGAGACATCCGCACCGCTATTTCCGTCTGCTGGACCCGCGGAAACCGTGATCTGCTCTTTTCGCTTTCTGTGCATCCGGTTCTGACAAAACCGACCAATTCCGAATTTTTGATATTTTAAGTTCTTATATCAAATACTACCGTGCTTTTCCTGCCTGTCGTCAGGAGGCATAAAAAAACGAATACAGAAAAGATAACACTTCCGCGCCCTATCATATTGGGGGATGATGCATGGCGCGGAAGTGTTTTTCTATGATAAAACGATAGAACGAAAAAAGGAGACTGCCCGCAAAGGCAGCCTCCCGATATGGATCATTTGACAGCAAACCGATTAGTTGTTGATCAGTTTGTCCTCGTTGCTCCAGCTGTACAGTTTTCTGACTTCTTCTCCGACTTTCTCTGACGGATGCTCTGCAGCTTTTCTTCTCATTGCACGGAAGTGAGCCTGTCCGCCTGCTGGGGACATATCCAGAAGGAAGTCTTTTGCGAAAGTACCATCCTGGATATCGGAAAGGATCTTCTTCATGGTCTTCTTGGTTTCTTCTGTGATGATCTTCGGTCCGGTGATGTAATCGCCGTACTCGGCTGTGTTGGAGATGGAGTATCTCATTCCGGAGAATCCCGACTGATAGATCAGGTCTACGATCAGTTTCATCTCATGGATGCACTCGAAGTATGCGTTTCTTGGGTCGTATCCAGCCTCGCACAGAGTCTCAAATCCAGCCTGCATCAGGGCGCATACACCGCCGCAGAGAACTGCCTGCTCACCGAACAGGTCTGTTTCGGTCTCCGTTCTGAAGGTTGTCTCCAGAAGACCAGCTCTTGCTCCGCCGATTCCAAGGCCGTAAGCCAGTGCTCTGTCCAGAGCTTTTCCGGTGTAATCCTGCTCAACAGCAACCAGGCAAGGAGTTCCTTTGCCAGCCTGATACTCGCTTCTTACTGTGTGGCCAGGTGCTTTCGGAGCGATCATAGCTACATCTACGTTCTTCGGAGGTACGATCTGTCCGAAGTGGATAGCGAAACCATGAGCGAACATCAGCATGTTGCCCTCTTCCAGGTTTGGCTCGATATCTTTTTTGTACATTGCAGCCTGTTTCTCATCGTTGATCAGGATCATGATGATATCAGCCTGTTTTGCAGCCTCAGCAGCGGTGTATACTTTGAATCCCTGTGCCTCTGCTTTTGCCCAGGATTTGCTGCCTTCATAAAGTCCAATAATAACATCACAGCCGGAATCTTTCAGGTTCAGTGCATGAGCATGTCCCTGACTTCCGTAGCCGATAATTGCGATTTTTTTGCCTTCCAGTAAAGAGAGATTACAATCTTCCTGATAAAAAAGTCTTGCTGCCATTTTATTTTCCTCCATAATATATAGAATGTCTTGACCGGCGGCAGGTCGGTCAATTTATACAGCGAAAAGCATTTCTGCCTTTTGCTGTTTGTCAGGGAAATGAACTTTTCTATACAAAAAATTTCATTCCTCTAGCAAACGTATGTAATGTGATCTGCGTTAATCGAGGTAACGCACATCGTGGGCTCCTCTGGAGAGTCCTGTCACTCCTGTTCTGGCCAGTTCCAGGATTTCGTATCCCTGTACCAGATTCAGGAACCCTTCGAGCTTTGACTGGTTTCCGGTCAGCTCTACAATCAGGCTTTCCTGTCCCACATCCACGATTCTTCCACGGAAGACATCGGAGATGGCGATGACATTGCGGCGTTCATTTTCATTCACACGGATTTTGACCAGCATCAGCTCTCGTCTGACACTCTCGTCCGGCTTCAGCTCTTTGATATCCCGCACATCGACAAGTTTTGCCAGCTGTTTTTTGATCTGCTCCAGAATCATTTCATCACTGCAGTACAGAACAACAGTCATTCTTGTGTATCGCGGGTCTGCTGTCACACCGGCGGTGATCGTCTCGATATTGTATCCGCGTCGGCTGAAAAGACCAGCTACTCTGCTTAAAAGTCCCGGCGTATTATCCACCAGCAGGGATAATGTTCTTTTCTGTTCCATAAACACCAACTTTCCTCCATCCGCAGGCGCCGCGGATTTTCAGCAATTTCTTACAACTTCCAACGCCTTATCCAATATATTAGCAACTTATCCTCACTTTGTCAACAAAAATTTTACCAAATTATTCTTTTGAGCAAAAAATCTTTTGCCTCCTGTGGTTCCCATTTGCATACCTTCCGGTCATACGTAAGGATGCCGTTCGACTCCTCCTCGACATCGGTAAGCTGTGTGTAGACTGCTGCGGCAAGTCCCTGTTCTGTGAGTTCTCTTATCTTTTCTGCCAGTGCATTCATCGCTTTCTGGTACTGTGTCTGGTTCTGGTACGTGCGGTAGCCGAACGATTTTTCGGAGTAGAGATGCTCCTGTACCGGATACGTATAGCCGCCGTATTCAGAAAAAGCAAACGCGCGCTCCTCCGGTTTTACTTTTAACGGACGAAGTAATTGTGAAGGCTCTTGATGTCCCCCGCTCCCTGATCGTACCAGCCGCTCGCGTGGTCGATCTGCCGCGTCGGATCGAGAGCGCGCACCATTTCTGTCATCTCCCTGGCATCAAACTGTCCCCATCCCTCGTTGAACAGAACCCAGAGCGACACGCACGGTGCATTGTAAAGCTGATGAACCGTCTCGCGGCACTCCCGCTTCCACCACTCTCTTCCCGTTTTTGAGGTCCGCGAAAGAGCGGATAACAGTTATCCCTGAATTCCGTTGTCACAAACGGCAGTACGGTCGGAAGGTACAAAAGGAACGTCTGAATCGACCGGCCGCCGCCGTTGATCATATCCTGCCACACCAGCATACCGATATGGTCGCAGTGGGAATACCATCTTGCGCACTCAACTTTCAGGTGTTTCCGGATCATATTGAAACCGAGGCGTTTGGCCGTCTTAATGTCATAAACCATCGCCTCATCGGACGGCGGCGTGTAGAAGCTTTCCGGCCAATAACCCTGGTCGAGGACACCGTTCTGGAAATACGGCTTTCCGTTTAAGAGAAGACGCGTGATTCCTTTCTCATCTTTTCCAATGCCGAATTTGCGCATGCCGAAATAACTCTCGATGCGGTCTTCTCCCGCTTCAATGGAAACCCCATAGAGATGCGGATGTTCCGGGCTCCAGCCTGCAAAATTACCGAGAATCAGCTCCGCCTCGTTTTCTCTCGTCTCCCGGACGCAGATCACCTTCGCATCCGGCGCTTCGCTCTCCCGCACCGTAATTTTTTTCGTCAGTCCCGCATCCGGTCCGTTGAGGAAAACCCGTACTTTTACGCTCGCCGTATCATATTCCGGCGTGATCACGATGCGTTCCAGATACGTCTCCGGCACCCATTCCATCCAGACGCTCTGCCAGATGCCGCTCTGCGCGGTGTAAAACATGCCGCCCGGGGTAAGGCTCTGCTTTCCGCGGCCCTTCCAGTCCGTGTCCGTCTCATCGCGCACCTTGACGGCAAGCTCGTTCTCTCCCGTTTTGAGATACGGCGTAAGATCCACTGAAAAAGAAAGATACCCGCCGAGATGGCCTCCGGCACGCTTTCCGTTGCAGTAAATTACCGCATCCTGATCCACGGCGCCGAACTGCAGCAGCAGCCGTTTTCCGGCAGGAATTTTGGGAAGCTGAATCGTGCGGAAGTACCACAGATATTCTTTTGGAAGCAGCTGCCGCTTCACGCCGGACGCATCGCACTCCGGGGAAAACGGAACGAGAATTTTTCCGTCCCGCTGTTTTGGCATTTTCTGCGTTTCCGTGAACGCATACTCCCACCATCCGTTCAGATTTGTCCAGTTTTCCCGGCGCATCTGCGGACGCGGATATTCCGGAAACGGGAGCTCTTCTTCCGGATTTTTCCCAAATTCCGTAGAAAGGCGGAATTTTTTCCTTCCTTTTTTCCAATCTGTAATGCTTTGACCGCATTTTTGAAGTCCATTCTTTTCCCTCTTTTTCTGATTTTTATGATTGATAAAAGCGTGCCCGGACAAAATCCCGGACACGCTTTTGGTGTACTGAAAATCAAAGCGGATATTCGCAATCCGGTTAGATAAACGCCAGCGTTTTCATCAGATACAGCCAGAACGTCAGCGTAAAGGCACTGCCGCACGTTGTGAGCATAACGGTGTTTGCCGTCAGACTTCCCTCATGACCCATATTTTTCGCCATGATAAAACTGCTCACCGTCGTTGCGGAACCCAGCATCACAAGGATTGCCACCAATTTTCCTGACGGAAGCCAAGTATCACGGCGATCGGCAGAAAGACAGCTGCAAGACCGACCAGCTTAATCGCAGCTGCAGCAATCGACGGCCGGATATTCTTTGCCGCGCTCTTTGCCTCAAACGACGCACCCATCGCAATCAGGCCGAGCGGCGTTGCAAGTACCGCAATATTCTGCACCGTTTTCTGCAGAATCACCGGCTTTGGAATGCGAAGCACCGACCAGAGAAGTCCTGCAGCGATCCCGAGGATAATCGGGTTTGTCACGATATTTTTCGCCGTCTTTTTCACAAAATCTGCCGTGATCTCCTCCCGTTCCGGACCGAATACCGCAAGAACGACAACCGCCATGATATTATACAGCGGCACACTGCTGATGATCATCAGCGGCGCCATGCCGGAATTTCCGTAGATATTCTGGATAAAGGCAATACCAAGGATCGCCGCACTGCTCCGGTACGCCGCCTGGATAAATTCGCCTCTTGCACTTCTCTCTTTTAAGAGATGGGAAAGTCCCCATACCGCAAGAATTGAGAGCAGTGTTGCAAAGAAGCAGAACAGAACGAATTTGATATCCCACACAGCGGAGAAATCAGAATCCGACAGGTCCTGGAACAGCAGCACCGGGAGTGCGATTTTAAACACAAATTTGTTCATTTTGCTTGTGAACGATTCGTCCAGAATACCAACCTTTCGAAAGAAAAGTCCCAAAATCATTGTCAGGAAGATCGGCATCGTCGCGTTCAGGCTGAAGATCAGATTACTCATACCAGTGTTTTTCCTGCCAGTACATTTTTATAATCTTCGTAGTTCTCTTCGAGAAGCTTCGGCGTATTCAGACCGTAGGGACATTTCTTCATGCAGGCGCCGCAGTGGAGACAACCTTCGATTTTCTTCATCATCGCCTGGCCGCGCTCGGTGAGCTGGTTGGCGGACGGGGAACGGCGCAGAAGCAGGCTCATGCGCGCGCAGGTGTTAATCTCAATGCCTGCCGGACATGGCATACAGTAACCGCAGCCGCGGCAGAAGTTGCCGGAGAGCTCTTTCTGGTCTTTCTCGATGATCGTCTTGATTCATCCGTCATGGCAGGCGGACAGGCAATGTAGCTTAAGAACTCGTCCAGCTCTTTTTCTCTCTGGACGCCCCAGATCGGAAGCACGTTGTCGTACTGGTCTTCAAAAGCATATGCAGCCGCGGAGTTTGTGATCAGCCCGCCCGAGAGCGCTTTCATTGCGATAAAGCCGATATTTTTCTCTTTGCATCCCTGTACCAGTGCTTTCTCACGGTCCGTTGCCAGATAGCAGAACGGGAACTGCAGCGTCTCGTAAAGACCGGACTCGATGATCTCCTCTGCCACGCTCATGCGGTGGTTCGTGATACCGATGTGGCGGATTTTTCCCTGTGCTTTTGCTTCCAGCATCGCCTCATACAGGCCGGTTCCATCTCCCGGCTTAGGACAGAAGGACGGATTGTGGAACTGATAGATATCGATGTAATCCGTCTTCAAAAGGGAAAGGCTTGTCTCCAGATCCTTCCAGAAGCCCTCCACATCCTTTGCCATCGTCTTCGTAGAGATAAAGACCTTCTCACGCATTCCCTCAAACGCTGCGCCTAATTTTTCCTCGCTGTCGCTGTATGCACGCGCGGTATCAAAAAAGCGGATGCCTCCGTCATACGCTTTGCGCAGCAGATAAACAGCGTCTTCTTTCGTGACACGCTGTACCGGCAGCGCGCCGAAGCCGTTCTTGTTTACACAGATTCCTGTACTTCCCAGTGTTACCATGGACATACTTGTGTTCCTCCTTTTTCGCTTTCATTGTTTCAACTCATAGTCGGTATTTCACGGAGTCTGACATGTCGAAAATAGTTCGACTGTGACTTGCCTCATGTCAGTGGAGGATACCGATTTCTCTCCGCCCGCCACTGCCGTTTATGTTTCTTTTAACAATTCATCCACCGCTTTAGAAGCGGGGGACTTCTTGTCTACTGGTGTTAAAATCCGTTATTTCTATAGTATCACACTTCT
>ENA-OQIM01000169-OQIM01000169.1-human-gut-metagenome-genome-assembly--contig:-NODE-169-length-22702-cov-2.356766_pt1 | contig 22702 bp, 32 predicted proteins | sample MGYA00242579_ERZ504744 | MGnify/ENA primary metagenome ERZ504744 (study PRJEB26092, sample SAMD00036441) | human gut metagenome | host: Homo sapiens | study: EMG produced TPA metagenomics assembly of...
CCTCCTCAGCCTTCTTGAGCTGGGCGGCAGCGGCGCCACCGAACTTGTCGGCGAAGCGCTGGACGCGTCCACCGGTGTCGACGAACTTCTGCTGGCCGGTGTAGAACGGGTGCACTCGTTGCAAAGCTCGACCTTCATCTCGGACACGGTAGCGTGCGTCTTGAAGGTGTTGCCGCAGGAGCACGTCACCGTGCACTCGACATACTGGGGATGGATACCCTGCTTCATGGTAGGACTCCTTATTGGTCAGGCGCTGGTTACCGATCAGCGCATAAGGCGTCTTGGTTTCCGACCAAGACAACAAACTCGGCTATGGTACCACGGCGCCGCGCGTCCCACAAAAGGTTCACGGTCTTTTCGGAACGACACGAATCTGACCCATCGAAACACATCTCCACCGTTCCTTCAACTGGGAAAATGCCGTCCCCGGGGCCTGAGAAGGGCCCCGGGGACGTTCGACTGACTGCGGGAACGGCCTTTCCGCTCAATGTGTTCGGCTGAGATCGGAAATCAGCCAAACTGAACTAGGTTCAGCTGGCATGGTTAAAAACGGGGGCGACGCTTTTGCGTCACCCCCTCGTCCCGGCCGGTTGCTTTAGTTGTACACACGGTAGTTACACTTGAACTGGGTTATGTGTCCATAGTTGGAGCGGTACCAACCCGACGTATAGCTGATTGCCTCTGCGCCTAGATAGTCGTAGCCCTTGTTGTAGCGAAGCTGACGGTAGGTCGTGTCGTACTCTGCTACGTAAAACGTGTCTCCAGAGAAGGCTTTGTACCGGTCTTTAACCGTCGAAGCCATGTACGCGGGTTCGACATCGCCTTTCTCTCCGTTGAGCGCATAGACGGGTGCCGCGATTCCGCATAAAGCCGTTGCCACGAGGATGGCGTAGACAGCCATGCGCGACGCGTTGGACTTCAGCTGTTCAAATAGTTTCATGTCATTCACCTTCCTCGTATGTATCGAGGTATTCCTGCTTGAGCGTCTGCGAGGACGACTTGATCTTTTCCACGAGCGTGCCGGCCTCGATGAAGTAGAACGAGTTGGTGAGGTCTGCCAGGTCGTCGAGCAGATGGCTTGAAATGAGCACGCTGCGTCCCCGCGCCACTTCGCTGCGCATCGCGTCGCAGGAGGTTTTCCGTTTTCCCGGATCGAGACCGTTCAGCGGTTCATCGAGGATGAGGTACGGGCAATCGGTCGCTATCGCCATGGCAAGCTTTACCTGCTGCTTCATTCCTGTCGAGAGTTTACGGGTCGGCTTGTCGAGATATGGGGAGATTCCGAGGGAGCTGCAGAGCGAGTCGATGTCGGCGGCCGATTTCCACGCCTCCCTAACGAAAGCAAGGTGCTCGAGCTGATAGCGTGGGATAGAGATCCGCGCCGCCTGAAGAGCTCAGGTAGACGAGTTCTGCAAATTCGGCTGATCGACGTTGGCTGATTCCGTCTGCCGCCAGGCTTCCCGAGTGGATACGGGTGGGAAATTGGCCCGACAGCGCTTCAAGAAGGGTGGTTTTCCCCGAGCCGTTGGGAGCAACGAGGCCCGCCGCCGTTCCCGGGCTCAGGAAAAGCGACCCGATTGAAAGTATCGTCGTGCTTCCGTATCCCACGCTCGCGTCCAGAAGTTCGAGCCCATGGTGCTTTTTCGCGGGTCCAGGCTGTCTGGGCGAACGTGTCGCAACGGCGCCGACCGCAAAAAAGACCGCGACGTATGCCAGGGCCACGGCAAGCATCGATGCGCTGCCTGAACCGGAGCCAATGAATTCTGTCGGGAAGCATCCTACGTAACCCGTTGCCTCGATAGGCGAGAATACGGCCAGCGGCAGGAGATTGAGCGCGGCGTTATGCTCCAGTGCCGAATCGGACAGTAACGGGAATACCGGGGCCGCGACAAGCAGCGCGGAGGTGAGGGGGCCCGCGAGGACGCGCCTCGTTGCGGTCGATAGGACGACGGAGCAAACGGATATCAAGGTTCCGCCCGCAAGAAGCGCGATAAGCAGGGCTGTGAAGACGTTTCCCGCAGTCGTGGTGGTAAGCGCGCCGTCATGGAAGAAGGCGATCGGGTACCCAATTTGCCCGAAGCCGTTTAGGGCCAAGGCGTAAATGCCCCCGGGTGCGAGGCCGGCGAGGAGCATCGCGGTCCCCGCGGCGATTATCGAAAACACGATCTGGATAAGGCGCCGGAATTTGGGCACGGGCGCTTCGCCGCCAGGGTCCCGGGCCTTGTGGCGCCGAGCACGAGTATCGACGAGAGAAGGAAGGGAATGAAGGGAAGGAAAGACGGCACCATGGCAACGGCGTAAGGCAGGAAGGAAAGGAATGGCAGGTCGTTTGCGGAGGCCGGGATATCCGTGATGCCGGAACTGCTCAGAGCACGGCAATATGCGAGCTCCGCGTCATTGGTCTCTCGGTCTCCCACGATGGACCCGGATTGGAAGCCTTCGCCCATGAGCGCGTAGTAGCTCTCGGCAGAATCGAGAAAGGCGGCGTCGGTTTGAGCGGCAAGGGCGGCGTTCGCGTATCTTGCAAGCTCCGCGTCATTTTGCTGCTCTGGAGATAGGTCTGTGCCGCTGGCCTGGGGCGCGCGCGTATTGAATGCGTCGACAAAGCTCTGCATGCCCTGCTTCATAAAGAAGGGCCGTAGATGGGTGAATTGAACGCAATGGGGACGGAGAAGGCTGCAGCGAGAACGAGCGTACAAATCCATACGGCCTTGTCTCTTAGGATTAGTTTGAGAAGAAGTCGACAGTACATTTAGAAGCACCTACATTCCTCAAAGCATCGTTAGATTAATGATGACAGACCGAATGAAGATACGTGCGACGGGGGCGAGGCGAATGGCTGAGCGGTATCGATACGCGGGTTCAACGGTATCACATTGGCCACATAGATTTTTAACTTACATTTCTACCCGCCTTTTCGTAGAGTCTCCGATACGTGCTTAGCGCACCCTCGGCGCGTCCGGCAGGCTTTGCGAAATGGGATCCAGGAGACTTCGGCGCAGCATCATCTTGCGGAATGCTTCTAATGAGCCTCCCATCCTTCAAAAACAGAATCTCATCGCACAGCCTATCGACCGAATCCAAGATGTGGGATGACATGATGATGCACGTACCAGAATCGGCCAGCTTCCTGAGAATCTCGGAATGCAAGTCCACCCTGCTGGGGTCGAGCGCGTTCATGGGCTCATCTAATAGAAGGTACCGCGCGCCCGTCGCATACGCAATCGCCAGGGTAAGCTGCTGCTTCATGCCCTGGCTCAGAGTGCGGATCCTCATCTTCGCGAACTCGCCTATCTGCGTTTGTTCCACTATCTCTTCGATATCGCGAGCATGCGGCCACATATCGCAAACCATCTTGAGGTGATCTTCCGCACGCAATCCGGGATACAGCAGCGTCCCCTCACCAGGTGCATAGAAGATCATAGAACGGACCTCTCTCGCACCCGTACCCTGCACCTCATCCAGAACGATGCTCCCGTCCACGCGAGGACCCGGCAAACCTGCCATCGCACGCAGCAACGTCGTCTTTCCATGCCCGTTCGGAGCGACGAGACCGTAGACCGTACCCGGGGCAAACTCAGCGTTCACCGAATCTACGAGCACCTTCTTTCCATAAGAGATCGTCAGCGTTTGAAGGTCAATCATCGAGATCATCCCCTTTCGATCTTTGGAACACTCAGGCGCACCATCAACGGAGATACGGCGCCCAAGACCACCAGCAGAGCGCCCGATGCGCCGACGACCTCTCCAAAAGGCATCGCGTTCGTCCCTCGCCCAAGGAACCCAATCGTCCCCACCTGGGAAGCGGGATCAAACGAGGCGAATGGAGCCAGCAGCGCGACGCCCATGCCCACGCTTCAACATGAGCGCTCAACGAACCCAACACCAAGAGAACCGCGCAAACCATTCCGGTGACAACGGGGTTGCGGCTAATCGCTGCTGTCAACGCAGCGACGACGGAAATCACGCCGTATGCCATGACCAGCAACGGAATACTGCACAACACCGCCTCCCCCACCATGGACGTTGTCGAAGCTCCCGCCCGAATGAGAGCGACGGGATACTCCGATCCACCCGCACCGTTCTTAATCACGGACACAACGACAGCGGGAACCATCGACACCAAAAGCAGCACCAAGCCAAGCAGGAGAGCCAGCGCAACAGCCGTCAGAAAACGCACATGCGCTGTTGCGGGGATCTGGAGAACCAGAAGGGAACGACACTGCAGGTGGGTGCACGCGAGCGATGTGACAACCACGGGCAACAGCAAAAATAAGGAGGGAAGCGCTGCCTGGAGATACGAAAGGAGGATTAATGGGGGCATCTTCGTACTTAACTCGTAAACCTTGGGGTCCGGCAAGCTCGCGATCGACTCAAGCAGAAGGGCGCGCGCCTCCGCACGAGAAGGAGTCTCCGGCTCGATTCCGATCGATTGCAGGAGAGTCGCATCTGCCGCGCCCAGCTCACCTCGAGCGCGCTCGTACGTCGCAAGGCTTCGAAACCCCTCGCAGGCATAGGCGCGTACACGAAACCCGAAAGAGCATCCCGCATGTCTTCCAGGGCCGCTTTGCCCTCGACGTCCATATTCGCAGCGTTCTGCTCTAGATACCGATCTATTGAACGGAGCTCCCCATCCCTATACCGAACAGCGGAAACGTTATCAGCGTCAGGAAACATCTCGACCAGAGCCGGGGCCAGCATCGTCGTCGACATTGCAATCGCGCATACGGCGAGGGTAGGAGAACGCAGGAGCAGTTTCCCCATCGTTCTTACGTATGCAACGGCGGAGGCACAAGCGCTCGAACGAGTTGCCGTTCTCGATGCAGTGAAGGAACCTCTCTCAAGACAAATCGGGGATATCGGGCACGCGCAGCCGCTCTTTCCAGCAACGCAAAGCAGGCTAATTGCCAGCACCTCGATCCCGATTGCGCATACGAGGGCAATCGCGCCACGCTCGAAGCAAAGTCCAGGCAGATTCACTATCTGCGTTGTCGGGTACGGGCTATAGGCGCCGACGGTCAACTCAGTGTTCGCATACGTAAGGGGATTCAACAGGGCGAACTCACGTAAAGCGATGGATCTTCCGTAATACCCGGGAACCATCGTCACCCCCATCAGGGCACATACGAACACGATTCCAAGCGTAGGGTTATTGGCAATCTTCACGCAAGGTGAACGACAAGCGAGATGAACGCTGCCACCAAGAATTGCAAGATGGCCGTCTGCGCGAACACCAGCCAAGCCGGTTTGATAACCGGAGTCGCATATTGAATGTAGCCTATCGGATAGAACGGCGAGCCCGGGCCATTCTTCACAAGCGCGGCGATTATCCCTGGAAGATTGATGGCGAGGACGGCAAGCATTGCAAAAACACTCGCCCATACGCTCGATGCAACAAGTCTACCCAGCTCGCCCATCGGTGCCTGGATGATGAGCTTTTCACGTTTGTTAAGACGCGCGGCAAGGAACGAGACGGCAACGGCCGTTGCGACCCATAGCAAGTACTCCTTCGATCCGTCATAATAGGTGTACTCTCCATCGATATCTGCAGAAACGGAAGTAGGGGAGAGAGCGGTGCCAAGATAAGACGTCCCGCGGCAAGAGGGTACAGAAGCGCGGGCATGCTTGATGAAGAGGTATAGACACCGTCCTCCCCCGCATTCACAAGCGCATCCGCATAGGATGCTGACAATTCCTGCTCAACACGGGTTATTCCCGACTCGAGGTATTCGACCCGTCCGTCGATGCCAGCCGCGCTCCTGAAGACGGGCAGAGCACAAAGAACCATCAACGCAACAACGACAACACAGAGCGACCTGGAGGAGAGAAGCGACCTAAAGATCGCCTTCGAGATTTTGAGCATATTCATCGCCAACCTTAACCTCATCCAGTCGGAACAGAGGGGCCGAACAAAATGCTCGGCCCTTCCTCGCATCTAGTAGGTGCTATAGACAAATTGCCATTTATCAGTTGTGCCAAGAACACCACAGGAGCACATTGCAGCGAGGCGGGATTCCCTATGATGCGCGGATCGGCGATAGCCATTTCGGTAGGAGATCGTCTTGTAAGAGATGTTGAACATCGAGATGCTGTGCCCGCTTACGCCGCGAGGACAGCTGTAGCTCCAGTAGGTATCGACGACGTCGTCCGTATACCCGAGGGGCTCAACGAGGGCACACTGGCTGCTCTCCTGGGAAGGAGGCATCGGGGTATCCGCAAAAGCGGGGGCTCCCGGCAGCAACAGACAAAGAGCGAGGCCGAGGAAAACCAAGAGCTTACACTACTTAACAGTACTGAACATAATCCTCTCCAATCTAGAGGGGTTTCGGTTGCAGCATGCTGTGATTACTTGCCGGCAAAGTCAATTTAACATAAACTGTTAAAAAGTAACCTGAGTTTTTTAAATTCTTCGGAGGTTATTATGAGTTCCGACAATCGCACTCCCCGGCTTCATTCCTTCCGCATCGCATGTGCGATAGCCTCTGCGACCCTTTGCGCCACCGCCATCGCACAAGTGGCGTTCTCCTTAAAGCCAGCAATCGAAGTGCTCGACAACCCTGTAATTGCAGACTCCCCCGCGTATCCAGCCCTTGCGATCTCGACATTGGTCCCTGCCGTCATCGGTATCGCTACGACCATCCTCAGCGCCGTTCTCGTGTGGACGATCAAGAGCGGAGACCCCTTCAAGAAAGGGTCTGCGACATGCTTGAAGGTGCTCGGCATTCTCTTCGTTGTTCAAGCTGCCACCAGCCTCTACGCCGGCTCACTCAAAACCTCCGTTTCGATGTTTGGCGGCGAGGGGGCCGTCGGCGCCCAAGAGATCGCTTCATCATTCGATTGGACCTCTCTGGTTCTCGGCATCGTCCTGTTCATGCTTTCCCAGCTCTTCTTGTACGCCCGAGAGCTGTACCTCGACTCCGACGAGATTGCGTAAGGAAACGCCATGCCCGTAATTGTTCGCCTCGACAAGATCATGGCCGAGCGAAAGATTTCCTCGAACGAACTTGCCGAAAGGATTGGAACCACGCCCGTGAACCTGTCCCGTATTAAAAAAGGGCATATTCGCGGCATTCGCTTCAACACACTCGAGCAGCTATGCCTCGCCCTTCGTTGCCAACCCGGAGACCTTCTCGAAGTCATGAGCGAAGAGGATGCCCGAAAGGAGTTCGGACTCGATTGGTCCGCCGAGGATTAGAGGGCGGTCGTACTCGCCCTGCACACGGGGATGCGAATCGGCGAGGTCTGCGGCCTTCGGTGGTGCGATGTGGATTTCGAGACGGGCCTGATCTCGATCGGACACTCGGTGGCGTACGCGAAGGGAATGGGTTCGTTCATCAAGGACACCAAGACCCATGACGCCAGGGGTATCCCCATCGACCCGGTCGGCCTACTCCCCTTCCTGAAGGAGACCCACGAGATCGACTGCGGAAAGCTGCGCTTGCGCGGCCTTACCGGGGCGGTCGAGATCGGGGACTGCTACATCCTGTCGGAGCCGGGCGCGACCTTCGCGACGACAAGCTATATCCGCAGGGCGTTCAAGACGTTCTCGGAGACCAACGGCCTCATGGGCACCAACGACGAGCTGATCACGTTCCACGGCCTTCGCCACACGTTCGCAACGCAGTGGATCCGCCAAGGCGGCGATATCAAGGCGCTCCAATCGATCCTCGGCACAAGGACGCCATGGCGACGCTCAACGTCTACGCCGACATCGAGCCCATCTCCAAAATCCATAACATGCTGCACGCCACGCCGTGCCTTTGGCGCGGGCACCTCGGGCCGAGGGTCGATCCGGGTCCCATGTTCCAACAGAGGATCCAGGAGTCCATCGAGACGCTCCAGGCGTTCGGCTACGGCATCACCGAGCCGGACGACCGAAATATCGCCATACGCGCCGTGAAGACGAACAGTTGGCTCTAGCTCACCGAGTACGCGGCAGTGCTGGGCCCATCCCAACTGAGGTCACGGTGGTCCGATAGGGGCGCCGCCCGCGGCATGCGCCGCGGAGCGGTATCCCCTACCGAAGGGCGGGGATGCCCTCCGCTTCCAGTTCGGAATCAGCCGTCGGAGGCGTTCGGCTGACTGCGGGAACGGCCTGTCCGCTCAATGTGTTCGGCTGAGATCGGAAATCAACCCAACACGAGCCGGACACGCGCCAGACGGCTCTTCCCCGTACGGCCTTCCCCCTTACGCTCATGTTGCAGGCATGTAACGCCGCAGCGAGCGCGCCTTTTTTGCGCCAGACAGGTACAATGATGAACACTGTACCGTAGCGGAGCGCCCCGCGCGCGCCGCAACCACGCGAAAGGGTTTCCCATGGCCGAGATCTCGTCCTCCCGCATCGTCATCACCGTCCTTGGCAAGAACCGCCCCGGCATCGTCGCCGGCGTCACCCGCGTTTTGGGCGAGGCCAATGTCGACATCCGCGACATCACGCAGTCCATTATCGAGGACATCTTCACCATGACCATGCTGGCCGACACCGCCGAGTCCAAGCTCGACTTCGCCGAGCTGCAGAAGGCGCTGGCCGAGGCCGGCGAGCTTTCGGGCGTCAACGTGTCCATCCAGCGCGAGGACGTCTTTAACTTTATGTACCGCCTGTAGCGAACAGGCCGTACGGGAACAGGCCGGCGCATCTGCACCCAAGCACGCCGCCCCCCATACGGCCCCGAGAGGAGCGCGCATGCTTACGACGCCAAGAAAATCTACTACCGCTTCGATGACCATCTGAGCCGCCTGGTCTTGGATTATGAGGCGAGCCGCCAGATTTCGCCCGAAAGCGAAAACCTCTACCACGGCCTGCCGACTGATCCGTACGACGAGGGTCTGTTCGTCGAGCATAACGTCAAGCGCGGCCTGCGCAATGCCGACGGCTCGGGCGTGGTCGCGGGCCTTACCCGTATCTCGGACGTGCACGGCTACAACAAGGTCGACGGCAAAGTCGTGCCCGACCAGGGCAAGCTCACGCTGCGCGGCTATAGCATCGAGGATCTGGTCAACAATGCCCAGTCCGAGAATCGCTATGGCTACGAAGAAGTCGCCTATCTGCTTATCACGGGCTCGCTGCCCAACAAAGAGGAGCTCGACGGTTTTTGCGAGCGCTTGGGCGCCTTTAGGCATCTGAGCGACGAATACGTCAAAGAGTTCCCCATGACCACGGTGTCGTCGAGCATCATGAATGTGCTCCAGCGCGCCGTGTTGCTGCTTTACGCCTTCGACGCCGAGCCCGACGCGATTACGCCCGAGCATGAGATCGACGTCGCCATTTCCATGCTCGCACGTCTCCCGCGCATCGCCGCCTTCGCACACATGGCCTCGGTCGCCAAGCTTCGCGGCTCCGAGGTTCACGTGCCGCACCCCACGCCCGGTCTCTCCACCGCCGAGACCATCCTACAGGTCCTGCGCGGCGGCATGGCGTTCACCCGCGATGAGGCGATGCTGCTCGACGTGATGCTCATGCTGCATGCCGAGCACGGCGGCGGCAACAACTCCACCTTCGCTTGCCGCGTGCTGTCGTCTTCGGCCACCGACCCGTATTCCGCCTACGCCGCGGCTATCGGCTCGCTCAAGGGCCCGCGCCACGGGCGGTGCCAATGCCAAGGTCGTGTCCATGCACGAGGACATCCGTGCGCATGTCTCCAATTGGGAGGACGAGGACGAGGTCGCGGCCTACCTGGGCAAGATCCTCGACAAGCAGGCCTTCGACGGCACGGGCCTCATCTACGGCATGGGCCACGCCGTCTATACGCTCAGCGACCCGCGCGCCGAGGTATGCCGCCGTTACGCGCGCACACTTGCCGCCAAGAAGGACCTGGGCGAGGAATTCGCACTCATCGAGCGTATCGAGCGCCTGGCACCCCAGGTCATGCGCGACCACGGCATGACCAAGCCCATCTGCGCCAACATCGACCTGTACACAGGCTTTATCTACAAGATGCTCGGCGTGCCCGAGACGCTCTTTACGCCGCTATTCGCCGTCGCCCGCATGGCCGGCTGGTCGGCGCACCGCATGGAAGAGCTCTTCTGCGCGCACCGTATTATTCGCCCGGCCTATCGTCCGGTGATCGAGCCGCTGGAGTACAAGCCACTCGCCGACCGATAGGACGCGGACCGTTATAGATCTTGAGCGTGGCCAGGGACCCAAGCCCTTGGCCACGCTTTTTTGCCAATAGAAAGGGCTGCATCAAATGATTGTGTTTTCCGATATGGACGGAACACTGCTGACGAGCGATAAGCAGATGAGCGACGCCACTTGGGCAATGCTCGACGAGCTCGCACGTCGTGGCATCGAGTTTGTTCCCTGCACGGGGCGTCCGCTGTCGGGCATCTTTGAGCCCATTCTCGCCCATTCCGCCGTACACTACGCGGTCTGTGCCAACGGCGCCAGCGTCTGGCAACTCGACGACGATGTGCCACCGACGCCTCGTGCGCCACGCGCATCTTGAGCCGTCCGCTCGATTGCGGCATTGCCCACCGCATCCATCGCATTGCCGCCGGCCACGATGTGACCTTCGATATCTTCGCGGATGGACAGTGCTTCCTCCCCCGCTCGCTTTACGGGCGCCTGGATGAGTTCTGCGGCGGCGACCCCCACATCGCGCTTCGCTCAAGCGCACACGAACACCGATCGACATGGATATCGACAGCAAGATCGACGAGGTCGAGACGCTCGAACGCATCGCCATGTACTGGCACGACCCGGCCGATCGCGACGCCATCGCGGCGGCGCTCGACACGCTCGGAGGCATTGAGATCACGCGTTCTTACGCCATGAATATCGAGGTCATGGGTGAGGGCGCCACCAAGGGGACAGCCCTCACGTGGCTATGTGAGCATCTGGGCGAGCGTCTCGCCGACGCTGGGCGTTCGGCGACAACATCAACGACATCCCCATGCTGCAGGCAGCGGGCCACGGCATGGCCATGATCAACGCCGAGTCCGAAGACCGCGAGGCCGCGACGCCATCACCGAATACGACAACGACCACGACGGCGTCGCCCGCACCATCATGGCGCCCTCGCCTAGTCATTGGCCAGTCACTGGGGATGTTCTTAAGACTAGTCACTGGGGACACTCTTCGCAAAAAGCTGCAAGGACTGTCCCCCACTGTCGGCAGAAAAGGAACGTCGCCAGCTGCCGGATTAGGAGAGACTCTCCAGCACGCGACGGAGCTCATGCTGAACGGCGTGGTCGCGGTTGCAGCCTACGACACGATCGGCCACCGCCTTGAGCGCGGGGCGCGCGTTTCCATCGCGCAGCCCGTGCGACAAAGCGAATGATCTCGTAGTCGTTCATCGAGTCGCCAAACGCCATGACCTCGTCGCGACCAATGCCGTAATGCTCCGCGAGCTGCGCGATACCCGAGGCCTTCGACACACCAGGCTGCATGGCATCGATCCACGCGTTGCCCGAAGGCGCAAAAGTAAAGAGCTGACCAAGTTCGCGCTGTAGCACGTACGCACTGTCCATAACCGCACTGTCGTCGCAAAAGATACTCGCTTTGATGATATTTACGCTGGGATCGGGCAGCTCCCAAATACGCTCGGCATTGGGAAGGTCCTTATCGACCTCACGCACGAACTTGCACTCGTCATCGAGCAGGAAGGACTTGGTTCGGTCAAAGAGCGCAAGATGCAGATTGGGAAACGTCCTGACGGCTTGGGCGAGCCTTCGAATCGCCAGGTGCGAATACACCTCGCGGTCTACCATTTTGCCGTCGGCGAAGACCTGGGCACCGTTAGCTGCGACAAAGTCCATCTTGTCGCGAACGGGCGCAAAGAACTCGCACAGGCGATCGTAGCGACGACCTGACGATGCGGCGAAATGCACGCCATGCTCGTGTAGCGCCAGAATCAGTTCGTAGGTCTCGGGAGGCACCTGGCCGTTTTCGTCAAGCAATGTGCCGTCCATATCGGATGCAATCAGTTTAAACATAGAAAAGCTCCCTTCGGGCTTGTTGGAATCGAACGTGTATCCGATTCCAACGTACCAAAGGGAGCTCAAATAAGACTCCGCGGGCGTAAACGTTACAAGGACCTGGCAAATAGCTCACACATGCCAGAGGTCTCACGGTCGCGGCGTCAGGCGACACGCCACCCCGACGGATAGTCGTTTAAGAACGTCCCCGATGACTAGTCGCGTAGGTGAAGGTCGTGACGTCGAACATGCCCTCGGGGCGGATGCGGAGCGTCGGGATGACCGGCAGGGGCAGGAAGATGATGCCCATGATGGGGTCGAGCGGCGGCTCGATACCCATGGCGCGCGCCTTGACCATAAAGTCGTCGTGCTGCGCGGCGACATCCTCGGCCGTGCCCTCGCTCATAAGGCCACCGAGCGCCAGCGGAATGCGCGCCACGACCTCGCCGTTGCGCACCAGCACGTGGCCGCCCTGGCCCACGGCCTCAACGGCAGCCATCATGTCCGCCGCATTGTCGCCCACCACGCACACGTTGTGCGAGTCGTGGCCAATCGTGGAGGCAATGGCGCCACCCGTGATGGTAAAGCCGCGCACCCAGCCGCGACCGATATGCTTGCCAACCAAGCCCAGACCCGCGGGGCCGTCACCGTCGGCGCCCTCGGCCTGCAGCGACACGCCGCGGCCGTGGCGCTCGATCAGCATAATGCGGACGCCAGGCCTCGGCACTCTCGGGCGAACCATACCCGTGATAGGCCATACCCGGGATGACATCGATAACGGCCTCGCCCGGCTTAAAGGCATAGTCAAACACGTCGAGCGAAGCTCGGCAGCTTAACGGAGGCGCGAAGCTCATCGGCAAGCGCCGCAACCTCAGCCATCTCGGGTGCGATCTCGCCCACAAAGGTGCCGTCCTGCGCCACCAGAGCACCGGCGGCATATACGCGATGCGGAGCCGTGGCGAACGTCAGGTCATTAAGCACCAGCAGGTCGGCGCGCTTGCCCGGGGCAATCGCACCACGCAGCTCGTGCGGGTCGCGGCAGCCGTGATCCAGGCCAAACGCCTCGGCCGTGGAGAGGGACGCCATAGAGATAGCGACCACGGGGTCGATACCGGCCTCAATCGCCACGCGGCAGGCATTGTCGATCATGCCAGTCGCAAGCGCATCGGAAGGGGCGCGGTCGTCAGTCGCAAAGCAGCAGCGGCGGGCGCGCGCGGGTTCTCCAGCAGCATCGGCGACAGATTGGCCAGGTCATGGCTGCACGTACCCTCGCGCAGCATCACGTACATGCCACGAGACAGTTTATCGAGCGCCTCCTCGGGAATCGTCGACTCGTGATCGGCGATAATGCCCGCCGCGGCATAGGCATTAAGGTCCTTGCCGGCAACGAGCGGTGCATGGCCGTCGACCTGCTTGGACGGCGTCTGGTTGGCAGCATCGATGCGAGCACAGGTCTCGGGGTCGGCCATAAAGACACCCGGCAGGTTCATCATCTCGCCCAGGCCAAAAACATCGCCCGGATGCTCGGCAAAAAACGCCTGCATGTCAGCGGCGGTAATCACAGCGCCCGCTTGCTCATCGGGTAGCGCGGGCACGCACGAGGGCATCATGTACTTGATGGAAATGGGCGCGCGGCGACCGTCCTCGATCATAAAGTGCAGGCCGTCCAGGCCCGCCACGTTGGCGATCTCGTGGCTGTCGGCAATGGCAGTGGTGGTACCGCGCGTCGCCGCCATGCGCGCATACTCGGCGGGGCGGATGTTCGAAGACTCGATATGCAGATGCCCGTCAATAAAACCAGGAGCGAGATAGCGACCCTGGCAGTCGATGACCTCAGTTGCCTCGTAGGTGTCAGCGGCATCGTCGCGACCATCGTAGAGCACGCCGACGATCAGACCGTCCTTGACGGCAACGCTACCGGGCGCCACGCGCTGACCGTACACGTCGACAATCTGCGCATTGGCAAACAGCGTGTCGACGGGCACGCGCCCCTCGGCAGCATCGATCACAGACCTCATGACCTCAACGGACATACATACTCCTTTAACCGTAGAAAAAAGCTGCGGAGCGGACAGACCTTCACCGCAGCAAGCCAATAGCCATTGTATGCCAAAAAGAAAGTCCCGCTAACACCCCTTCCGCTTAACGGCACCGCCAAATGATCCCTCCGTCCCCAAGGGATCGTCGCAACCAAAAAGGCCGCAGTCGGGATTCCCGGCTGCGGCCTTATTGCACTTGTGAGGTCAACTCGCTCGTTAGACCAACTTAAAGCCCTTGCGCTTGCCCACGGAGAGGGTGTCGCCCAGTTTGAGGGCGCTCGGATCGATGTTGTAGCTCTTGGGAGCCACAGCCTTGCCGTTGATCTTGACGCCGCCGCCGTCGATGTCGCGGCGGGCCTGACCGGCGCTGGCCGAAAGGCCCAGGTCCTTGAGCAGGCCAGCGAGGTAAATCTGGCCCTCGTCGTTGACGGTCAGCTCAACGTGCTTCTCGGGGAAGTCGGCAAGCTGGCCCTCCTTGAACACACGGTCGAACTCGGCCTGGGCCTCGTCGCCGGCGCCGCGCCGTGGTAGGTGTCGCACAGGTCGCGGCCTAGAGCGCGCTTGAGCTCGTAGGGGTCGGCGGAACCGTCGGCCAGGGCGGCATCGATCTTGTCGACCTCGGCCGGGGCGAGCGAGCTGGCCAGACGATAGTACTTGCCGATCATCTCGTCGGGGATGGACATGGTCTTGCCGAACATATCCTTGGGAGCGTCGGTCAGGCCGATGTAGTTGCCATAGGACTTGGACATCTTGCGCACGCCGTCGGTGCCTCGAGCAGCGGCATGGTAAGCGCGATCTGCGGCTCCATGCCCATCTTCTCCATGAGCTCGCGGCCGGCGAGCAGGTTGAAGAGCTGGTCGGTGCCGCCCATCTCGACGTCGGCCTTGATCTGCACGGAGTCGAAGGCCTGCATCACGGGGTACAGAAACTCGTGCAGGGCAATCGGCGTCTGGGACTGGTAGCGTTGGTAAAGTCGTCGCGCTCAAGGATGCGGGCGACGGTGAACTTGGAGCACACCTGCAGCAGGCCGGCCAGGTCCATCGAAAGGATCCAGTCGCCGTTGTGCACGATGGTGGTCTTCTCGGGGTCCAGGATCTTCATGGCCTGGCTCACGTAGGTCTCGGCGTTGGCTCGATCTGCTCCTGCGAAAGCTGCGGGCGGGTGGAGTTCTTGCCCGAGGGGTCGCCGATCAGCGCAGTGCCGTTGCCGATGATAAGGGTGACGTTGTGGCCCAGGTCCTGGAACTGACGCATCTTGCGCAGGGGCACGGCATGGCCCAGGTGCAGGTCGGGGCTGGTGGGATCGACGCCGAGCTTTGATGTTGAGGGCTCGCCCTTCTCAAGCTTCTTGCGAAGGTCGGCCTCGGGGACGATCTGCGCTGCACCCGAGGTGATGATACGCATTTGCTCGTCAACAGACAGCATTGGGTATCCTCCTTTTGCTATAGCACCCTCACCGGATACGGCGGTGCTGGAAGTTCATAAACTCTCTTATGATAACCAAAACGGCGCGGCCGAACACCTACGACAGGAAAATCCTCGTCCTGCCGCACGCGTCGATAACGACCGGCAAACGCGTGCCGTCACGTTCGACCAAAAAGCGCGCCCGCTGACGGCGCGAGCAGTCACGGCAACGGATCTGCCCCGTTGCATCCGTGGCGCAGGCGCCCTCGGCAGTCAGCAAGCAGTGCTCGCACGCCATGAGCTCGGAACGGTCGGCATCGACAGGCCCCAAGACACCGGGACAAGCGGCAAGCTCGGCAACACGCTCCGCATCATTGCCGAGCAACTCGGCCGACAAGTACACCCGCCCCGCCCCGAGTCCGCGCAGCCAGGTAAGCGTGACCCGATTCGCGCAGAACACCGGCGCCGCCACGTCAAACGTCATGCCCAGCTCGCGAGCGATCACCACCTGTCCCAGGTTGCGGCAGACGACGCGCCCGGCACGCTGCATAAGTGAGCGGGTCCGATCAACGTCACCCGTGCGGCACACCTCGTCCAGCACCACAACGGCGTCGGATAAATCGCATTCTCCGCGCGGATCGGCATCCATCAGCTGCCAAGCAAAAACCATGTGAGCGGGAACCGCGCGCTCCGCCAACTCCGTCGACGCACCGCCATCCACCGCAACGTCCTCAAAGGGCAGCACCTCAACGGCGCGCGCAACGGGTGCAATCGCATCCGCCTCGGCCCGCATGCGCTCCAACACCGCCGCTGTCTGATCCAACACGCCGGCGCTGCGAATCAGGTATACCTCGCAGCCCGCGTCCACCTTACGCTTGCAATGCACGACGACGCGCTTCCCCGCTGCGGCATCCACCGGGCAGGGCACCTGCGGCCAGCGCTTGGGCACATCGGGGCGCGCGTCGACGCCCGGATAGAACCGAATCTCGAGCGTGTCACCCGCCGCCACGGCGGCATCGAGCTCAACGGTCACCTCTTCGTGGCCCACAGCGACCAAGCGCCCCACGCGCACGCCCTGGTTAATTGCACGCTCAAAGCTCATCAGCTCGGCACCCGAACGCCCTCGCAGGTACGCATCGGTAAACCCACGGTTAAACGACCTTCCAGCTCGCGCTCAAGCTCTTCCACGGCACCGGGGTCCCACGCGCCGTCGCGCAGCATATCGAGCGCCCGGCGCCAAACCCGCACCACGTTGAATACGTAATCGGGGTTCTTCATGCGCCCCTCGATCTTGAGCGACGCCACGCCGGCATCTACAAGCTCGGCAGATGCGCAATACCCAGATAGTCATGCGGACACAGCAGACGATCCCCCTCGACGGCGACAACGCTCTGTCCCGCCTCGTCCACTAGGTCGTACGCCAGACGGCACGGCTGTGTGCAGTCGCCGCGCATCGCCGATCGTCCACGCCGCAGGGCCGAGAACTCGCACGCCCCCGAATAGCCGATGCAAATCGCACCGTGCAGAATACCTCGATGGGCACGCCCGTGGCACAGAGCGCCGCAATCTCGTCGACCGTCAGCTCGCGCGCCGTCGTCACGCGCTCGACCCCCAACTCATCGGCGGCAAGCCGCACGGCGCCTTCGCTATGAACGCCCGCCTGCGTAGACAGGTGAATCTCGACCCCGGGAATCGCCGCGCTCAGCGCGCAGGCCAACCCGGCATCGGCACAATCAGAGCATCGGCGCCCAGCTCCAGTGCATGAGCTCCCAACGCCACCGCGTCGGACAACTCATCGTCAAACACGAACACGTTGAGCGTCACGTACACACGCACGCCATGGGCATGCGCCACGGCGCAGCCGCGCGCAAACTCGTCATCCGTAAAGCCGTGGGCGCTCACACGGGCGTTAAAGCCGCCCAACCCCGCATAGATGGCATCGGTACCCGCGGCGATAGCCGCAAGCATCTGTCGAGTCCGCCCGCCGGCGCCAGCAGCTCGGGCAGCGCCGCACTGACGACATCCAATCCAGTCTCGCATTGTCCGCTCGGCCCCATCGCCCGAATCGCCATCGACAAACTCCTTACCAAGGTATGCATTCACTCTGAAAAATGCCGTCTTCCAGCATACACGAGGCCTCGCGCGCCCCGTTTGGTTTATCGTGTAATAACTTATGTCCATCCTGCCCCGACGGCACATCCACCGTCCGGCACGACATACCTGGAGGTCAATATATGGGTCCTCGCCAACGACAGGGACACAGCCGTTCAAAGACGCACGCCCTGCCCATAATCCTGCTCTCGTTTTTGGGCTTTCTGCTGATTGCGGGCGTGGCGTTTGGCATCGGCATGGTCGGCAACGTCAACCGCTGGCTGTCCGATCTGCCCGACTACACCGACGCAACGCGTATCTGGTGAGCGAGCCACCGAGATCGTCGACTGCAACGGCAACAAGATCGCGAGCTTCTACACGCAAAACCGCAAGTCTATCACCAAGGACGAGGTCTCCCCCTACGTGCTGCAAGGCACCGTTGACGTCGAGGACGAGCGCTTCTACGAGCACGGCGGTATCGACCTGTGGGGTATCGCGCGTGCTGCGGTGGCAACCCTCGGCGGCGGACACGAAGGCGCCTCGACGATCACCCAGCAGCTTGTGCGCAACACCATCCTGCAGGAGGAGCAGTTCGACTCGACCATCGAGCGTAAGGTGCGCGAGGCCTACATCGCCATCAAGATGGAGGACATGTACTCCAAAGACGAGATCCTCATGATGTACCTCAACACCATCTATTACGGCCACGGCGCCTACGGTATCGAGGCCGCCGCCGAGACCTATCTGTCCAAGAGCGCCGCCGACCTCACCCTGAGCGAGGCCGCGCTGTTGATCGGCCTTCCCAACTCGCCCTCGCAGTACGACCCCACGGTCAACCCCGACCTGGCGCTGTCCCGTCGCAACAAGGTCCTCGACAACATGTTGCGCCTGGGCCACATCACCCAGGAGGAGCACGATGCCGCACAGGCCGAACCCATCACCCTCAATGTGACCGAAATCTCGGGCAGCGGCGTCGACGTATACTCGCAGCCCTACTTTGTCTCCTACGTCAAGCAGCTGCTGGAGCAGGAGTTCTCGACCGACGTGCTCTTTAAGGGCGGCCTGACCGTCAAGACCACCATCGACCCACGATGCAGCAGGTGGCAGAGAATGCCGTCCGCGAGCAGCTCGACACGCTCTCGCTTGACGGCCTGGACATGGGCATGGTCGTCGTCGACCCCAAGACCGGCTACATCAAGTGCATGGTGGGCGGCTACGACTACAACGCCGACGAGAACCACGTAAACCATGCCACGGCCAAGCGTCCCGTCGGCTCCACCTTTAAGCCTTTACGCTGGCAACTGCCATCCAAACGGCATGAACCCAACGTCACCCTCAACTGCAACTCGCCGCTCAAGGCCAAGGGCACCACACCGAGGTCCAAAACTACGCCAACCATAGCTATGGCAACATCACGCTTAAGCAGGCGACGGCATACTCCTCCAACACCGGCTACATCCAGGTGGCGGAAGCCGTCGGCAACAGCAAGATCATCTCGCTCGTCAAAAAGCTCGGCATCGATCCCGCCAAGGACAACATCGAGGACGTTCCCGTCATGACGCTCGGCACCGGCTCGATCTCGCCGCTCGAGATGGCCGCCGCCTACGCGACGTTTGCCAACGGCGGCTACTATCGCCAGCCGATCGCCATCACCGAGATTGACTCTCGTACCGGCTCGGTGCTGTACCAGCACACTGACAATCCCTCACAGGTGCTTACCGAGGGCGAGGCCGCCGCGGTCACCGATGTTCTGTCCGGCGTCATGCAGGGCGGCGGTACGGGCGCTGCCGGTGCCTAAGCGTCAACCAGCCTATGCCGGCAAGACGGCACCACCGACAACACCACCAACCTGTGGTTCTGCGGCTATACCCCGCAGCTGGCGTGCGCCTGTGGACCGGCTATTCCGCGGGCGAGATCCCCATCCAAAAATACGGCACGGACCTGCTGGGCGACAGCACCAACCTGCCTGTCTTTAAGCGGTTTATGAACACCGTTCTGACCGGTACCGAGCGCGAGGAGTTTGTGACCGGAACGGCTCCCACCTATAAGAACAACAGCGTCTGGAAGTTCTACGGCACCAACAACACCAAGAAGTCGGAGAACGACGACAAGGACAAGGACGAGAACGAGGACGAGGACGAAGAGGAAACCACCACAACGACTACCACGACGACCACGACCACCGAGACCACGGGCGGCGACACCACCGGCGGCACCGGTACGACCGGTGGCTCGACGGGCGGCTCCACTGGTGGTTCGACCGGCGGCGATGGCGGCACGCCTACGCCTACGCCTACGCCTACGCCCACTCCCACTCCCGACCCCTCGCCCACGCCTGACGATACGGTCGGCTAAGAAGTACGCGACTAAAGCCAACAAGGCCCTGAGCAGCTTATTGAACTGCTCGGGGCCTTTTAGTTTGAAGCGACCTGGTGGGCGGTCTTTATACCGGCAAACAAAAAGGGGTACCGACCAACGTCGATGCCCCTTACAAGCCACTATGTCAGCGCACACAATGCCGAGCGCACGACCCGCACACCTACTTGCGAGAATTGCTCAACTTATTGATCAGCGCCTCGAGACGCTCGCCGTCCTCGGCCGTCTGGGCAATAACCAAAATCGTATCGTTGCCGGCAAGCGAGCCAAGCACATCGGGTAACTCTGCCGCATCAACGGCGGCGGCGATGCCGGAAGCCGTGCCAGGCTGAGCCTTGATCATAACCAGATTATCAGTACGCAGAACGCCCGTTACGAGCTCGGAAACCATACGCTGCAGGTGCAGGTCCTCTGCCAGAACATAGATGCCCTCAGGGAGCTTACGCAGCCCCATATCGGCAATATCGCGAGAGACAGTCGCCTGCGTGCAATCAAAGCCCATAGCACGGAGCTCATCGACCAGCACGCGCTGCGTGCGGACATCCTTATTGCGCACAATATCTCTAATGGCATCCTGGCGCCCATTGCGTTTTTTAGCCATACAAACCCTCTCTCCAAAAGATGGCGGAGACAATCAATCAGTGATTGAATAGTTTAACGCTATTTGAAGGCTTTTGTGTATAAGAACGCATTTCGAAACAATTCTATGCAAGTTTGTTTCGTAATGAGCCGTTTAGGCGGTTTTTGCGCCCGTCCGGTTAAGAAAAGCTGCCAGATGCGTACACATCACGCAGCGCGCGGGCTTGGCGCTGGCGATCGGCCCAAACAACAGACCGAGTCCCCGATGGTTATCCTTGAGCGCGGCGACCATCTGACGGGTTCGAGGCGCCTCGAGCATATCACGCATGCGGGCGGAACGCTCGATTGACGACACCCCATGCGGGCTCAGACACAAATTCTCGATGCAGGCGACCAGTCCGGCAAAGTAGAACTTTTGGCTTGCCAGCTTGAGCCGACCACCGCTATCTGCTTCCGAGAGTGAGTCCGCAAGCTCGTCGAGCGCTCGAGTGTCATCGGATATCCTGGCATACATGGTGGGATCAAAGGCATCTGTAAGCTTAGGTGCCGCCGCGTGGAAACAAGCGTCGCCGCAGCCGGACACGAATCGTGCCTGCGAGAGCGCATAAGCCATAAACTCAACCGTACGGTACGCCTTGCCGCGCGACAGGCATGCCTCAAACAGCGGACGGCTATACATCACGCCAGAGGTCTGAGCGACTAGGCGCCCAAAATCAACTGGGGCAGCCAGTCACCATAGAAGACTCGTCTTCTATGGCAATAGAGGCAGCATCCAAGACACGCGAATGGCGCTCTCGATGTGCATCATAGCGGTCGAGCGACACCGTGGGGAACACTATGTCTGCCGCAGTATCGCACGCGATATCGACCATCTTGGAAAGGGACTGCGGAGCAAACCACCCATCGGCGTTCATAGCGATGATTTGAGAGCCGCGCGAGGCAGCAAAACCGGCACGAAGACAAGCGCTGTGCTTCGCGTCCTCGACGTCAATCAAATCAATATGGATGTCCCTGTCGGCAGCAACTTGAAGCGAATGGCGCACACCGGGCGCAGTATCGCGACAGACAACGACAATCTGCAAATCGTAGAGGTCTTGGTTCTGGATACTCTCGAGCGCACGCATCGCATAGCTGGGCGAACCTTCTACCACAAGGATCACCGAAAGTCGCGGATGCGAGCCACGTCGAACCAAGTTTTCCATCCTCTCGATAGCACCAAATCAAACTGTCGTTCATGGTACACCCGAGCTATAAAAGCAACGAGCCGCCTAACATGTTGCACGCCAAGAACAGATGTTGCACACGCGCAGCTCACACATAGTATGTGCAAGGCACAGACGCGCCGAGCACTCCCCTAGTCGAGAACGACAAGCTCGTCGGGGCCGTAATCCACACCCATAAACGTAAGGCCGCAGGCAGGCGCCGTGGGACCCGCAGCGGTTCGGTCACGGGCGTCAATAACCTCGCGCATCCACTGGGGATCGCGACGATGCATGCCAATCTCCACGAGCGTTCCTACAATGGTACGCACCATGAGTGCAAAACAGCATTGCCCTCGATAGTGAAGGTCAGGATATCCTCGCCAAAAGCGACCTCGTGGCCAAACTCCGCACGCATCACGCAGCGGTGCGTGGGCTTGCCCACAGCAGAGGCAACCTTGCAAAAGCTCTTAAAGTCCTGCTCGCCCAAAAGCGCAGGGCAGGCGGCCGCCATCGCATCGACGTCGAGGGGATAGCGATGCCACCACACCGCACCGCGCGAGAGCACGGGGCGCGCATCGCGATCGGCAATACGGTACGTATACGTACGGGACCGCGCGTCAAAGCGGGCAGAAAAGCCCCTACGGGCCTTGTAGACCTCGTTTATGGCGATATCTTTGGGCAGGAGGGCATCCATAGCCCTCAGCCACCTACGGCGCGTCAGAGCAAGCTCAGCGTCCGTTACGGGCACGCTAATGTACTGGGCCACCGCATGCACGCCGGCATCGGTACGACCCGCACACGTCAGATCGATCGGGCGGCGCAGCAGCGTCTCGATAGCGCGGCGCAACTCGCCCGCAACGGTCGTCTGGCCCGGCTGCTCGGCAAATCCGCTATAGGACGAGCCATCATAGGCAACACAGAATACAAGCGTGGCATCGAGCTCAGGAATCGAATTGAAATCAGACGGCGCGGTCATGGGCGCTCCCAACAAACAATCAACGGTATCGCGACAAAAAAGAGGGGTACGCGAACGTACCCCTCGAATATAGCCTATCGTCAGACGGATTGTCTACTCAGCGGTCTCCTCTACGCAGGC
>ENA-OQIM01000170-OQIM01000170.1-human-gut-metagenome-genome-assembly--contig:-NODE-170-length-22691-cov-3.279693_pt1 | contig 22691 bp, 28 predicted proteins | sample MGYA00242579_ERZ504744 | MGnify/ENA primary metagenome ERZ504744 (study PRJEB26092, sample SAMD00036441) | human gut metagenome | host: Homo sapiens | study: EMG produced TPA metagenomics assembly of...
AGTGAGAAACCGATCATTGGAATCATTGGAATACGTATAAAACACAGCCGGGACTTTTTTCAAGTGCGGAGAGAATGTATGTCAACAGCGATATATCGAATCAGTCTGAATAACGGCGGAATTCCTATGGCAATTCCGGCAGTTGCCATGAAAGCGGATCCAGAAGGCATACTTGCTGTGTGCGACGGAATTCTGGTTCCCGGCGGAGAGGACTTAAATCCGTGGTATTATGGGGAAGAGCCAAAACCGCAGATCCAGACCATCCGCCCGGAGATCGACGAGGCATGGTTTGCACTTGGACGGGCAGCAAAAGAGATGGGAATGCCTATGCTTGGCATCTGCAAAGGAATTCAGTTTTTAAATGTCCTGTGCGGCGGTGATCTGTACCAGGATATCTATACACAGAAGGAAACTACAATTCTGCATCTGCAGTCCCTGGAGCGGTCGTATCTGCATCACCATGTAGAAATTAAAGAGGGAACCATCTGGCAGAAATCCTTGGGGCGGGAACCATGCGGTAAACTCCATGCATCATCAGGCAGTGCGTACGCCGGGAGAGGACATCGTGGTTTCAGCAACGGCGCCGGATGGAACCATCGAGCGATAGAAAGCCGCAACGGACAGATTGTGGCCGTACAGTGGCATCCGGAAGGGCTGATCCACTCAGCGCCGGAGATGAACCGCCTTTTTGCGGATCTGGTAGAAAGAAGCAGCAGATACAGAGAGAAAAAGTAACGATTTGGAACCATGTAAAAGGAAAGAAAAACCGGATGGGACTTTTGAACCGTTACGAAAAAATAAGAATGGATAAAGATGCGATTCTAAAAGCAGAGAGCAGGAATCGTTCGGGAGGCAAAAAAAGAATGAACAGAACAATAAGAGTATCGGCGGCGGGTGATATTCTGATTATGAAACGGCTTCTGCCGGGATATCAGGATGTTTTGCCGATTCGCGAATTTCTGATGCAGGGAGAGGTTCGGATGGCGAATCTGGAAACAACGATATCGGACGGCAGCTGTTACGCATCGGCGTATTCCGGCGGAACATGGCTGACTGCAGATGCGAAGTGTCTGGAAGATACCCTGCGTTACGGTTTTAATTTTCTTGGGATTTCGAATAATCATACGATGGATTATTCCTACGAAGGACTTGCATCTACGATCAGCGAACTGAAAAAAAGGATGTGGCATATGCCGGAGCAGGCAAAAATCTTTACGAAGCATCGCGTCCTGCCATTCTGGACACAACAGCGGGACAGATTGCGGTGATTGATATCTGTTCTACGTTTGAAAATGCAGCCAGGGCGGGAAGCCAGACGGAACGGCAGCCTGGCAGGCCGGGCTTAAATCCGCTGCGCTTTTCGGAAAAATATACCATTACGGAGAAACATGCGCAGGATCTTGCAAAGATTGCAGAGGTGACCGGAATCAACGGACTGCGGGATCTGCACCGGCAGGAGGGATTTATCGCTCCGCTTCCCGAGGGTGTCATGGAATTTGGCGGGAAAATGTTTGAAATCAGCAAGGACGGAACAGAGGAAGAAGCTCCAGCCCGAATCCGATCGATGTGAAACGCACCGTCGATGCAATCCGGGAAGCGAAGATGACATGTGAGGCAGTCCTGGTTATGGTACATTCCCATGAAATCCGTAAGGACAATGACGAGGAAGCGGATTATTTTCTGGAGGAATTTGCACGCGCCTGTATCGATGCGGGAGCCAGCGCGGTGATCGGGGGCGGAACGCATCAGCTGAAGGGAATCGAACTGTATCGTGACTGTCCGATTTTCTATTGCCTCGGAAATTTTATTTTTGAAAATCAGTATGTACGCCTTCTGCCTGCGGACTACATGGAAAAATATGGCCTGAATATTCACACGGCAGCATCCATCGGAATCGCCAGGCGGCAGGAGCAGTCCTCACATTCCCTCTACGAAATTCCGGAGGTCTATCGGAGTGTGCTGCCGTATTTCGAGATCTGTCAGGGAAAATGCACACATCTGGAGCTTCTGCCGGTCGAGCTTGGTATGGACAGGGAAAACGCAGAAAAAAATATTCCGTACGTGGCAGACGAAAAAACAGCAGAAAAAATTGCAGAATATCTCACCCGCGTGAGCAAGAGATATGGAACAGAATGGGAATACAAAGAAGGAAGGATTGTACTTCATGCGTAAAAAATGGGAAATAGAAGAGGAATACCGAAACTTTTGCCGGAACAACAAAGAACTTGCGCTGCAGACGCTGCGGGAGCTGACACTGACCCCGACGGAAACGGGAAAAGAGGATCAGAGAATCGCATATTGCATGGAATGGATGAAACAGCAGGGCATGGAGTCAGTTCATACGGATGAGCTTGGAAATGTAATCTGGGAGTATCGGCCGGAACAGGAAAAGAAGGTTCTGTATACGGCGCATCTGGACACCGTGTTTTCGCTGGAGGAGCCGCTGGAGATTAAAGAAGACGGAATGATCTGGCGTTGTCCCGGCATCACAGACGATACCGTGAATGTCGTGATGCTTCTGATGGCGGCAAAATACGTTCATGAGACAGAGCCGGAGCTTCCATGCGGTCTGATTTTTGCAGCGGATCTGGGAGAAGAAGGGCTTGGCAATCTGTGCGGAGTTCGCGCGCTTGTCGACCATTATGAAAAAAATCTGTGTGGAATGGCAGCCTTTGACCTGTATCGGGATAAAATGTATCCATCTGCATCGGGTCTGTCCGGTATCGGATTTCGGCAAAAACAAAGGGCGGTCATTCTTTCCTGAATTTCGGAAGAAAAAATGCCATTGCAGAGCTTGCGGGTCTGATCGGAGAGCTTTACCGTTTTCAGACGGATGCAGCATCTCATACAACATACAATGTGGGAAAAATAGAGGGAGGAACCTCTGTTAATACGATTGCGCAGGATGCTCCATGCTGTTTGAATTCCGTTCGGAGGATTACCGGAGTCTGGAAGCCTGCGAAACATATCTGGAGCAGACCATAGCAGCACGCCAGAGTGAGGAGGTACAGTATTCCTGTGAGCTCGTCGGAAAGCGGCCGTGCGCAAGAGAAACCGATCCTGTCCAGATGGCACGTATGACGCGGTGTGCGCAGAAAACGCTGAAGGCAGCCGACGGGGAAGAGCCGGTATGCTCTGAGGCATCTACAGATTGTAATATCCCATTGTCGCGGCATATTCCTGCCATCTGTGTCGGTTTCTGCCGGGGCGGGGGAGCGCATACCAGAGAAGAATGCTTGATGCCGCCAGTGTAGAAGATGGCATGTGTGCAGCCGCAGCACTCGTATGCCGGCTTCCGTGGATGTGCTGCGAGAGCAGAGTCGTTGTAAGGGACGGGATAGAGGACCGAAAAGAGAAAGAGGAAATCCGGCGGCTGCTGGAGCTGTGCGATCAGGACTTCGTTCCGCCGCTTTCCCACCGCAACAGTACATCCCAGACGAACTGGGCCGAGACAGAAGAAAAGACGGATGGAATTGCAGAATATCTGGAAAATATCTGCAGTCAGCATGTGGTGCTGTGGAAGGAAGAGGGAGTCGTGCGGGCCTTTATGACCTGGAAGGATCATTTTAACTGTGAAAATCTGGAAGCATATCCGGATTCCTGCTATCTGACCACCCTCTGCGTCTGGCCGGATTACCGCGGACAGGGAATTTCGGAGGTAATGTATGCAGAAGCAGAAAAGGACATCGCGGCAAAATTTCCGGGAAGCCGGATTACTCTCCGTACCTGGTCCACGAACGGGGCCCAGGAGCATATCCTGGACAAGCTGGGATATAGTCTTGTCAGGCGGCTGAAGGATGACAGGGGAGAAGGAATTGATACGGTTTATTTTGTGAAAAAGGAAGAAAACGAAAAAAATGACAGATAACATGGTGCTTGCAAATCGCAGTTTATAGTGTCATAATCGGAAGCATAAGACAGCAAAAGGAGGGCTATAGCTATGCCTTGTACAACCATTTTAGTTGGAAAGAAAGCATCGTATGACGGTTCCACCATGATCGCGCGAAACGACGATTCCGGTGCAGGCCATTATACATCGAAAAAATTTGTAGTGATTCAACCGGAGGAGCAGCCGAGAACCTATAAAACCGAGATTTCACATCTGACCATTGAGCTTCCGGACAATCCGATGCGGTACACTGCAGTGCCAAACGCAGAAAAAGGCGAGGGGGTCTGGGCGGCAAGCGGCGTGAATGCAGCGCAGGTCGGTATGACTGCGACCGAGACAATCACATCGAATCCGCGTGTGCTGGGTGCTGATCCGCTTGTCGTTTATCAGCCGGCGGAAGACGGAAAAGAAGAGGTTCCGGGCGGAATCGGCGAGGAGGATCTCGTTTATATTGTTCTTCCTTATATTAAAAGCGCCAGAGAAGGTGTCAAAAGACTGGGCAGCCTGCTGGAGCAGTACGGTACATACGAGATGAACGGCATTGCATTTCAGGACCACGATGAGATCTGGTGGCTGGAGACGATCGGCGGCCATCACTGGATGGCAGTGAAAGTGCCGGATGACCATTATGTGGCCATGCCGAACCAGCTTGGCATCGACCATTTTGATCTGGAGGATGCACTCGGCGAACAGAAGGAATATATGTGCTCAGCAGACTTGAAAGAATTTATTGAAACATATCATCTGGATCTTTCTATGGATGGAAATTTTAATCCGCGCGATGCCTTCGGAAGCCACGATGATTCCGATCACGTTTACAATACACCGCGTGCCTGGTTCATGGAGCGCTATTTGAACCCGCACACGAAAAAATGGGACGGACCGGATGCCGATTACACACCAGTATCTGACGATATTCCGTGGATGATGGTTCCGGAGAAGAAGATCACCGTAGAGGATGTGAAATACGTACTGTCCTCTCACTATCAGGGAACACCGTACGACCCGTATGCCGCATACGGCGATAAATCGTGGAAAGGGGCATACCGCTCCATCGGTGTCAATCGGACCGATTTCCTTTCTGTCATCCAGATGCGCCCGGATCACAAAGGAGACAACGGCATTCTGCAGTGGATTGCATTTGCGTCAAATGCATTCAATGTGCTGGTTCCGTTCTACACCGATGTGACGACAACACCGGAGTATCTTTCCAACACAACGGGAGAGGTTTCCACAGATAACTTCTACTGGGCAAGCCGCATGGTGGCAGCAATGGCAGATGCATCCTATAAGTCTTCTATCTTCCACATTGAGCGGTATCAGGAAAAGGTGATGGCAAAAGGCCATGCACTGATCCATCAGTACGATGCGCTGCTTGCAGGGGAGACAGACGAAACAAAACAGACACAATTGAGAGAAGAAGCAAACAACAAAATCGCTGAAATGCTGAAAAAGGAGACGGGTGCAACACTGCACAAGGTACTCTTTGAACTCAGCAACCAGATGAAAAACGCGTATTCCAGATCGGATGCGTAAGGCTTTTTGGGGGGAAAGAATAAGAGAATGGTTCTGCGCGCAGGAAAAATTGCGCGCAGAATCATTTCCTGTCCGGAACCGCCTCGAACAAACAGGGTGTTACAGTTCGTCGGAAACCAGTAAACGATACGATCCTGATAAAAAATCTCAGCGTACTTTGGTGAATTTTGTTGACAACAGGCAGTTCCTGTGCTACAATAAACCAGCGACATGGAAGAAGGTCTTTTTTTTATGCCTGAAATTGCTGAAGTACGAGCAGCAAAAACAGGGCAGAAATGAAGAGACCGCCGCTGATCCGCAAGGATCACAAGCGATAACGCAAATACACAGTGGAGGTGGAAGTCGTGCGCGTAAAAATCACATTGGCATGTACTGAATGCAAACAGCGTAATTACAACATGACAAAAGAGAAAAAGAACCATCCTGAGAGAATGGAGACAAAGAAGTACTGCAGATTCTGCAAAAAGCACACAATGCACAAAGAAACCAAATAATCTTTGGTAAGAGGTGATCCAATGGCAGAAACTGAAAAAAAAGCATCCAAAAAGAGCTGGTTCAAGGGCTTGAAAGCAGAGTTCAGAAAAATCATCTGGGTTGACAACAAAACGCTGGGCAAGCAGACCGTTGCAGTCGTAGCGATCTCTGCAGTAACCTGCGGGTTAATCACCCTGGTTGACAGCGCTGTAATCGAGTTCGTCAATTTATTGATCAAATAAGGATAAAGGTGTCAGAATGTCAGAAGTAAACTGGTATGTAGTCCACACCTATTCGGGCTATGAAAACAAAGTAAAAGCCAATATTGAGAAAACAATTGAGAACCGTCATCTTGAGGATCAGATTTTGGAAGTACGTGTTCCTATGGAAGAAGTTGTTGAAGTCAAGAACGGAACCAAGAAACAGGTACTCCGGAAATTGTTTCCGGGCTACGTTTTGATCAACATGATCATGAACGACGATACCTGGTATGTTGTCCGCAATACCAGAGGTGTTACGGGCTTCGTAGGACCGGGATCCAAGCCGGTACCGCTTACGGATGAGGAAATGGTGAACCTTGGAATCACCGGTGGTGAGGAAAAGGTTGAGCTTGACCTTGAAGTCGGCGATGCAGTCGTTGTAACAGGCGGCGCATGGAAGGATACAACCGGACTGATTCAGAGTATCAATGATACAAAACAGATGGTTACCATCAATGTTGAGCTGTTCGGCCGCGAAACGCCGGTAGAAATAAGTTTCGCAGAAGTCAAGAAGATGTAAGAAATGCCCCAGGGGCGTTTCGTGGGAGGGAAATTCCCGCAATTACCACATTTATTTAGGAGGTGCCGTAAAATGGCAAAGAAAGTTACAGGATATATCAAATTACAGATTCCTGCTGGTAAAGCAACACCAGCACCACCGGTTGGACCTGCACTTGGACAGCACGGAGTAAACATCGTACAGTTTACCAAAGAGTTCAACGCAAGAACAGCAGATAAGGGAGACCTGATCATCCCTGTAGTTATCACTGTATATGCAGACAGAAGTTTCAGCTTCATAACCAAAACTCCTCCGGCAGCAGTTCTGCTTAAGAAAGCCTGCAACCTGAAATCTGGTTCCGGCGTTCCGAACAAAACGAAAGTTGCTACTATCTCTAAGGACAAAGTTCGTGAGATCGCAGAGATGAAGATGCCAGACCTGAATGCAGCAACTGTTGAGGCAGCTATGAGCATGATCGCAGGTACCGCAAGAAGTATGGGTATCGTTGTAGAGGACTAATTTAGAAGAAGAGTTTACATCTTCTCGTATTGACGTGGGAGGGAGATTCCCGCAACTACCACCAGGAGGTTATTAGACAATGAAACATGGTAAGAAATATTTAGAGGCTGCAAAAGCAGTTGATCGTAGCATTCAGTACGATCCGGCAGATGCTATTTCCACAGTTAAGAAATTAGCTACTGCTAAATTGACGAGACAATCGAAGTTCACATCAAAACTGGTTGTGACGGACGTCACGCAGACCAGCAGATCCGTGGAGCAGTTGTTCTGCCGCACGGTACCGGAAAACAGGTTCGTGTACTTGTTTTCGCTAAAGGCGCAAAAGCTGATGAGGCTGTTGCAGCAGGTGCAGAGTTCGTTGGAGCTGAGGAGCTGATCCCGAGAATCCAGAACGATGGCTGGTTTGATTACGACGTTGTTGTTGCTACACCGGATATGATGGGTGTTGTTGGTCGTCTGGGCCGTGTACTTGGACCGAAAGGTTTAATGCCAAACCCGAAGGCTGGTACCGTAACTATGGATGTTACCAAAGCCGTTAAAGAGATCAAAGCAGGTAAGATTGAGTATCGTCTTGACAAAACAAACATTATCCACGTGCCAATCGGAAAAGCTTCTTTTACTGAGGAGCAGTTAAGCGACAACTTCCAGACGCTGATCGGTGCAATCAACAAAGCAAAACCGGCTACTCTGAAGGGACAGTACCTGAAGAGCGTTACTCTGGCTCCTACTATGGGACCTGGAGTTAAGGTTAATACTTTGAAGCTTGCATAATAAATGAAATACTGAGAACCCCCGGGGCTGTAATGGCTCCGGGGGGTTCTTTGCGTTGAAAAACGGACGCAGGGGAAAGGTGAATTCCGATTCCTTAAGAAAGAGCTTTATTTCAATGGGAAATAATTGAAAAAGATCAAAATAGTGTTAGAACATGAAAATTAAGATCAAGTATTTTGCCGGAAATGTTAGTATAATGCTAAGTAGAAAGTAAACGAAAAGAGCAGAGCCATGCATGCGTTTGGAACGGCGGGTTCTGGAAAGGGAGGGTTTTATGCAGTATTTTGAAAAACAGGGAAATGCGCTGATTTTCCGGCAGGATGGGGAGACGGTCCGGGTGGAGCCGTGGCAGAAGGACAGTCTTCGGGTGAGAGGTACGCTTCTTTCGGAGATAGAAGAGGGAAGCATTGCACTGCTTGATCCGGAACCGGTGGAAGCGGAAATTGAGCTGGTGGATGAACTGAAAGCGACGATCAAAACGGTAAAATCCAGGCGGTTCTCGAGCTTCAGCCGTGGGGACAGAAGCTGCGGATTACGTTCCTGAATCAGAAGGGCGAGGTGCTGCTCTCCGAGATCGCAAACGGCGGAGCGCTCTGCTTGCGCGCACACGATTACCGTGCATTAAAGGGAGGCGCTTATCAGCTGAAAGTATCCTTCGATTCCAACCCGGATGAGAAGATTTACGGTATGGGACAGTATCAGCAGGAGAGAATGAACCTGAAGGGATGCAACCTGGAACTGGCGCACCGTAATTCGCAGGCGAGCATTCCGTTTTATGTATCGAGCCTTGGCTACGGCTTCCTGTGGCACAATGCAGCGGTCGGTGAGGTTCATTTCGGAACGAACACAACGGAATGGCTGGCACGCACCACAAAGCAGCTCGACTACTGGGTAACCGCAGGCGATACCCCGGCAGAAATTGAAGAGCACTTTGCAGATGCCATTGGTAAAGTTCCGATGATGCCGGAGTACGGCCTTGGCTTCTGGCAGTGCAAGCTGCGCTACTACAACCAGGAGCAGGTTCTGAACGTGGCGCGCGAGTACAAAAAACGCGGCATTCCGCTGGATGTTTTTGTGATCGACTACTATCACTGGCCAAGATGCGGTGATTACCGTTTTGACGAGGAATACTTCCCGGATCCGAAGGCAATGATCGATGAGCTGCACGAGATGGGCATTGAGACGATGGTTTCCATCTGGCCGCAGATCGACTGGAGAAGTGAAAATTACGAAGAAATGAAACAGCAGGGACTTCTCGTGAAGAGTAATGCAGGTGTTGATGTTCAGATGCTGTTCCATGGAAATAATGTCTTTTTGGATGCAACGAATCCGAGAACGAGAAAGTATGTCTGGGAAAAAGTAAAGAAAAATTATGCAGATCTCGGCATCCGCACCTTCTGGCTCGATGAGGCTGAACCGGAGTTTTCAACCTATGAGTATGAGTGCTACCGCTACGCCGCAGGCCGGTGGAAGAGATCGGAAATATTTATCCAAGAGAGTATTCCCGTATGTTCTACGAGGGCCAGAAAGAGAGCGGCCAGGAGGATATCGTCAACCTCGTCCGCTGTGCATGGCTCGGAAGCCAGAAATACGGAGCCCTTGTGTGGTCCGGCGATATTTTCTCAACCTACGAGGACTTCCGCAAACAGATCTGCGCAGGCCTTCATATGGGATTGTGCGGCATTCCGTGGTGGACAACCGATATCGGCGGATTCCACGGCGGTGTGACCGAAGATCCGGACTTCCAGGAGCTGCTTGTGCGTTGGTTCCAGTTTGGTACCTTCTGCCCGGTTATGCGTATTCACGGAAACCGAAGACCGAGAGAAGAAATCATCAACAAGGCTGGCGAAGTGCGTGAGGGAACCGGAGCTGACAACGAGGTATGGAGCTTCGGAGAGAAAAATTATGAAATCCTGACAAAATTCATCGGTGTCCGCGAAAAAATGCGCGATTACACGAGAAGCCTGATGGCAGAAGCACACGAAAAAGGAACACCGGTCATGAGAACGATGTTCTATGAGTTCCCGGAAGATGCAGCATGCTGGGACATCTCCGATGCTTACATGTTCGGCTCCGACATCCTTGTAGCACCGATTGTCCGGCCAAAAGCAACGAGCCGTACCGTTTATCTGCCGGCCGGTGCGTCCTGGACGCTGGCAAATACCGGTGATGTTTATGAGGCGGAAAGCCTAATGAAATTGAGGCGCCGATCGAAACACTGCCGATCTTCCTGCGCAACGGAAAACAGGGATATCTGGTGGGAGAGATCTGATTTAACCGAATCAAGTAAGTCACCTGCTTCGAGTACGAAAAGTAATAAGCAGTGGTTGGGGACTTGCCTGTATCAGGAGGAATGCAAGCTTCTTCTGATAAACTGCGGAGCAGTTATTTGGTTATGGGCAGGCAGCCAATGCGGATTGCAGATAGCTGCATGAAAAAAGAAAAGGAAAAGGGAAAAGCATTCCAGAAGATCGATAAGATCCAAAGGAATGCTTTTCCGATGTTATAAATCAATCACGGATCCGAAAATGGGATTTTAGCCTTGTTCCGCATATGGCAGGCGGACAGAAAAACTTACGGAAGCGGATGGCCTGCCGCCAGATACAGCTCATACCATTCTTCCCGCGTCAGCGTAATAGCACATGCCGCGATAATCTCTTTCAGGCGGTTTTCACTTGCCGTACCTGTGACAAGCTGCATATTCGCCGGGTGGCGCAGAATCCACGCTGCCGCAATCGTGGTATCACTGACGCTGTATTTTTCGGCCAGTGCACAGATTTTCCGGTTCAGTTCCGGGTACTCGTCGCTTCCAAGAAAACATCCCTTCCATGATGGCATCTGGAACGGCGACCATGCCTGAAGCGTAATGTCGTGAAGACGGCAGTAATCCAGCAGACTTCCATCGTGATCGACAGAACCCGGAGTCTCCATGTTCACTTCCATGCCATTTGCAACAAGGTTGGAAACCGGAATGCTGAACTGTACCTGATTGGCAACGAGTGGCTGGCGGACATATTTCTGCAGCAGTGCAATCTGCATCGGCTTGTGGTTGGAAACACCGAAATGGCGGACCTTTCCGCTCTCAAACAGAACATCAAAGGCGGCAGCTACATCTTCTGGTTCTACGAGCGCATCCGGCCGGTGGAGCAGCAAAAGATCGAGGTAATCCGTCTGCAGACGTTTTAAAATACCATCGACAGATTCCAGGATGTGGTCTTTCGACAGATCATAGAAGCCCTGGCGGATGCCGCATTTGGACTGGAGAAAAATATCCTCCCGTTTCAGACGGATCGCCGGAAAATGCCTCACCGAACACAGTCTCGCTCATGCCGCCGCCGTAGATATCCGCGTGATCAAAGAAATATGCGCCCTGCTCCAGAGCGGAGTGGATAAAATGATTCATCTCGTCCTTCGATTTTTCGGAAAGCCGCATGCATCCGACTGCAATGGAAGGAACTTTTCGCAGGTGATTGCCTAAAATTGTTTCTTTCATAGTAGAATTTTCTCCTTTGCAATGCTTCTGTATTCGCAGAGGTTTTCGTAAAGCAGGCGTGGAAGGACTCTGGAAGTACAGAAAGAATAGTAATTACGTTGCTTTTAATATATCATTTAAGTGCACTTGAAAGTCAATGGTTTTTGAGGGAAAGAGAATAAAAAAATCGCCGGAATCGATCAGAATTCGACCAGAACACAGAAAATCCGTATTTTGTTAACAAAATCGGAACAAAATCGACAACAAAGTTTACTTGCATTTTCAGAAAAATGATGTAAGATAGGGGTATTCGAAAAAAAGATCCGACAGGATCTGTGAAGTGGTATTGAATCAGATAATGGAGGTTTTGCGATGGATGCAAAAATAATAGCCGGAATCCTGGCCGCGGGAGGCGCAGCCTTAGCTGTCGGCGGCATATATAGCATGAATAAGAAAACAGGTTATTTTAAAAAGGGAAATTCCGTCCGATACGATGTTTCCCGTATTCCGTTTAAAAAAACAAGTCCGTTAAAAGGAAAAACAGTTGTATTTTTGGGATCCTCCGTGACGAAGGGCTTTGCTGCCCACAACAATTCGTTTGCGGAGTACATAGCGAAGAAAGACAGCTGTACCTGCATCAAAGAAGCGGTCAACGGAACCACGCTGATTGATAATGGTGAGGATTCCTACATCGAGCGTATGCGCGACAGGCTTGATCCAAAGCAACAGGTGGATCTTTTTATCTGCCAGCTGTCCACTAACGATGCAACACGCAACAGCCCGCTCGGTGAAATTTCGGAATCCCGCGATCTGGAGAGCTTCGATGTCGAAACTGTCTGCGGCGCGATTGAGTATATCATTGCATATGCAAAAGAAACGTGGCATTGCCCGGTGATGTTCTATACGAATCCACAGTATGATTCCGAGCCGTACGCGAAGATGGTAGAGGCGCTTCTGAAAATTCAGGAAAAATGGCAGATCGGTGTGATCGATTTCTGGAATGACGAACAAATCAACCGTGTTTCCCCGGAAAAACGAAAACTGTATCTTCAGGATCCGATTCATCCGATGAAGGCCGGCTATGCCGAGTGGCTGGTGCCTGTGATGGAACAGCGGATTGGTGAATATCTGGAACAGCAGGTATAAGCAAAGAGGAAAATAAAAATACTTTCGTGGTTTCTTTTGAAAAGATTCCGCGAAAGTATTTTTTGATTTACAGGAAACTTCGTTGAATTTTCCTGTAAATTAAAAAAGCCCTCCGGGCAGGATCGCACTGCGGCGGAGGGGAATTATGTCGCCAAAGCGACCCGCCGCAGGCGGAGAATCCTGCCGTAGCAGGATTTCTTCTTTCTACGAGAACAGTGAGGCGGGATCCGCGCCTGCATTTTCCGCGTTTTTTCGTTTCTTACGGATCCGGAACTGTTTGAAAATGCCACAGATGGCAGCGTAAAGCTCCGGTTTTAGTTCTTCAAGCGGAACCGGCTGCTGGTACAGGATAGCGTTGTAGCTTGTACCGCTTACAAGCTCCAGAATCATATAGAACATCAGCTCCGGTGAACGATACGTATATGCTGCATGAGAGAGCAGAGATTCATAGATAGTGTAGATGGCCGGCGTGTCGGCAAACGGAGCAAAGGTAAGAGAATTTTTGAAGAATCCCCAGCTCAGATGCTTGGAAATAAGCGTCACGAGGCTGTGGTTGGCGGCAAACTGGTCGAGGATATTGTCGGTGATAAAAAGCACCTGCTCTTCAAAATCATGGATATCCGGGTGGCGCAGCAGATCTGAGTAGGCGGCCTGAAATACCTGACTCGCCTTATGTGCAATCAGATGATTCCGAATATCGTACTTATCTTTGAAATAAAGATAGAAGGTACCTTTGCAACGCCGGCGTTATTCACGATATCCGAAATGGATGTTTTACTGAAGCCGTTGTTGATAAAAAGTGAGAAAGCAGAGTCCAGAAGGGACTCACGTTTCATTTGTTTGTTGTTGTCAATTTTTCCCACAGAGAGTCTCCTTTCCTGAAAAATATCACATCATGTGTCATTTACTTAACTACAATTATAGTTAGAATACATGGAAACTGTCAAAGGGAAAATGACTAATTTTCTCATTTTTGTGACTATGCACGAAGAAAAATGACCGATCGTCAATTTTGTGCAGTATTTAATGTTGACTAAGAGTCATTTTTGCGTTATAACATTAGATGATTGAAAGGCATAGGAAAAACATCCTCGATCTGAGGGAAACAGTATCCCGCAGTATCTTACTCCGAGCGGGTTTTACTTCTCTTATGATCCTGGATTTCATCATAAAAAACCATTATAAAAACCACAGAAAGGAAGTTTATCACAATGAATAGAAACAGAAAACTGAGAAAACAGATGATGTCTGGTCTTGCTGTTGGTATGGCTGCTGTTATGGGAGCTGCTCCGGTTTATGCAGCGACAGGAGAGGACGCAGCGGTTTCCAAAGAAGAAACCGTATATGTAAATGCAAATGCAGACGGATCGGAAGATCAGATCACCGTATCCAACTGGCTGAAGAACGCAGGAACGGAAAAGAACCTGAAAGATGAGAGTGAACTGAAGGACATCAAAAACGTAAAGGGCGACGAGGAGTTCACCCAGAGCGGAAACGAGCTGACCTGGCAGACAGACGGCGAGGATATCTATTATCAGGGAACAACCACAAAAGAACCTCCGGTTTCCGTGAAGTTCACCTATTATCTGGACGGCAAGGAAATCAAACCGGATGACCTGGCCGGAAAGAGCGGAAAACTGAAAATCAAAGTTGACTATACAAACAACACAAAGACAACGGTTGACATCAATGGCAAGAAAGAGACGATGTACACCCCATTCGTCCTGATGACCGGAATGATTCTTCCGCAGGATACTTCTCCAATGTCAAGATCGACAATGGTAAAGTCATTTCCGATGGAAGCAGAAACATCGTAATCGGATTTGGTATGCCGGGCCTGCAGGAAAGCCTGGGATTAAATTCCGATTCCCTTGAAGATCTGGTATCCGGTGACAGCGATTTCGAACTGCCGGAAAGCCTGGAGATCACTGCAGATGTGGAGAACTTCTCTCTGGATTCTACCTTCACCGTTGCACTTGACGATGTTCTCGACACCATCGATACCGACAACATCACCGGATACGATGATCTGAAGGATGCACTGAGTGATCTTGAGGATGCTGCAATGGAACTGGTTGACGGTTCCAAGGCACTCTCCGATGGTGTGGATACTTTAAAAGACAGCTACAAAGAGCTGGATGACGGTATCGGAACGTTAAAAGACGGCGCTGACGAGCTGAACAGCGGAGCCGGCACACTGGCAAGCGGAGCCGGCACACTGGCAAGCGGAGCATCGACTCTGGCAAACGGAACTTCTACTCTGAACAGCGGAGCTTCTACCTTAAACAGCGGAGCAGCTACCCTGTCCAACGGAGCATCCACCTTAAGCAGCGGAGCTTCTTCCCTGGCAAGCGGCGTAAACTCCTACACCGAGGGCGCTGATACCCTGAATAAAGCAATCCAGACGTATCTTGGAAAGAACGGTGTGCTGACTGGAAGCGTAACCGAGTATGTAACGGTGTGAATAAAGTCGTTGCAGGCGTAAAACAGTACACCGACGGAACAACACAGCTGTCCGACGGCGTTGCTTCTTATGTAGCAGGCGAGAAACAGCTTGCAGCAGGCGCTGAGCAGCTTCAGCCTCTGGCAGACGGCCTGACCGAGGTAAACAGTGCAATCGCAACACTGAACGCAGCACTCGACGGAAAAGATGAGAATGATATTTTAGCAGGAGCAAAACAACTCTCCGAAGGACTGACCAGTTTGAACGAGCAGCTGCAGAGCACCGATGTACAGAGCCTTCTGACGATGGTAGACGGTATGACCAGCACCGGTTCTACCTGATCTCCGAGACCGAGGCACTCTCCGGGGTTCTGAACACCACAATCGCAGGATCTGTCAACAGCATGATGACAAACGGCAACGAGCTGATGAGCCAGATGGATACGCTGTCCAAAGGACTTGAGAGCTACTTAAGCGGTCTGGAGCACAGATCACGAATCAGGCAACGCAGATGGGAACCAGATGGCAGCACAGGTTCAGGCATGGGCAGACGGAGCAGCAGCACAGCTGAACCAGGAAGCAACAGCAGCAGCACAGAGCGCAGCTGATACAGCAGCAAGCCAGGCATCCGCCGATGCAGCAAAACAGGCAAATGATCAGCTCTCTGCAGCAGCAGCTACACTGGATGCACAGATTTCCGCAGCTAAGAGCGCCGGAAATACAGAGCTTGCAGATTCCTTAAGTAAAGCAAGAAACCAGATCGGAAGTGTCAGCGTTTCCGCTTCAGCAGGAACCGTTTCGGTTACTCCGGTTACAGCTCCGCAGATTACTCTTCCGGAACTGAACTTCGAAATCGAGCGCCCGGATCTCTCCGGTCTTGCAGCAATGCAGCAGAAGATGAGCGATATCAAGAGCCAGTACAGTGATCTGCAGAAGACGGTTGCAGCTCTGATGCCGCAGCTTGAGACCATGCAGAAACAGATGCAGACCATCACCGATAATAAAGCAGTTGTTGAGCAGAATCTTGGTGCAATGCAGAAACTGACCGCAGGTGTGGCACAGCTTGATGCAGGCGGAAGTGCTTTGTACAAGGGCATCGGTACTCTGTCCGCAGGTGTGAGCCAGCTGTACAGCAGCACAAATGAGAGTTTTGCAAAAGCAACAGCAGGCATCAATGCACTGAACGCAGGATTCACTCAGCTGAGTGCTTACAATGATACGCTGCTTTCCGGCGCAAGCCAGCTGAAAGCAAATGCACCGGCTCTGGTTGAGGGTGTTACGACTCTGCAGGGCGGCACGACACAGCTGACCGCAGGTCTTGGACAGCTGGGAAGCCAGTTAAGCGATGGATCTGCAAAACTTTCTGCAAACAGCGGAAGCTTAAGAAGCGGTGCTTCTCAGGTAGCAAGCGGAGCATCCCAGCTGGCAAGCGGAGCCTCCACACTGGCAAACGGAACTTCTTCCCTGGCAAGCGGAGCTTCTGAACTGAACAGCGGAGCTTCTACGCTGGCAAGCGGAGCATCTACTCTGGCGAGCGGAGCTTCTACACTGGCAAATGGAACTTCTACTCTGGCAAGCGGAGCTTCTGATCTGAAATCGGGAAGCAGCAAGGTTGTTGATGGTATTGACGAGCTGTCCGATGGGGCGAAAGAACTGGCTGACGGTACGAAGAAGTTTGAAGAAGAGGGTACCAGCAAGCTGAAGAGCACCTTTGAGGATGATCTGGGAGATGTACTGGATCGGATTCAGGCGCTGAATTCGGATAAATGCGCTTATACTTCTTACAGTGGTAAGGCAAATGGAATGGATGGAAGCGTGAAGTTTATTATTGAGACTGCGGCGATTGAGGCTGCGGAAGAGTAATGTGATTCCACGGTAGATTGTGAGGCCGCCTGCGGTCGGGATGTTTTCCCCGACCGCAGGCGGCATTTACGTTACGTGGGGTGCAAAAAGACAAAAAATAAGAACAGCCCGCGGATATGCGGGCTGCTCTTTCATAATGAGGGGGGAGATAGTTTTGAGTGGTTCATCAACTATCTAAGTTATAGTATAGGGAAGAAATGTGAGCAAAGTATGTCTATTTTCTAAAAGAAACAGTAAATTTCTAAAGAATAAGTGAAGCCATCCATTGAGTAAATCACTTCCGTCCGCCAAAACGTAGATGGGTCCCCAGGCGCAGCGGAGCGTCCGCCCCCCGCGGTGCATTTGCAGGAGGGTAAGGATGTTAGAGGGCGGAAATTTGCGTTGGGACCGGGCGCAGCACTGTTTGACCGAAGGGAGTTTGCGGAGCCGGTTCCGGTTTTAGCAATTTTCGGCCTCTTACAGCCTCTTCCCCTCCGAAACAGCACCGCGGGGGGCGGACGCTCCGCTGTGCCTGGGGGTCGTATCCTCCCGTCCTATTCAAAAGAAAGTTTCCGGTTCCCATAACTCTTCCGGTACTGTCCCGGCGTCATCCCGGTGAGTTTTCGGAAAGCCGTGGAAAAATTATGCGCATCCTGAAATCCAACATTATAGGCAATCTGAGAGACTGTGTGATTCGTGTCCGTCAGCTCAGCCATTGCGCTGTCCATTTTGGATTTCAGGATGAACTGCTTCAGTGTCATCCCGGTGCCTCGTGGAAGAGGGAGGAGAGGTATTTGTCGTTGTAGCCGAAATAACGGGCGAGTTCGGTGACTTTGAGGGACTCGCTGCTGTGGTATTGGATGTAGCTGATGATGTCCTGCAGGATCTGTGTCCGCTGCGTTTCGGAAGTGTAGGTGCGGTAGAAGGGGCTCTGGCAGTTGATTTCGCCGAGAACAGCGGCAGTCAGGCTGTTGTTGAGGAACGTGTTGTGGAAACGCAGGGAAGTGTCCTGGAGCTGCTTCATGAGGATGATGACGCGGTTCGGGGACGAAAGCGTTCCCTGGCGCGGGATGCATAACGTTTCGGGGTAGTTGGATGGAAGCTGGGCGGGAGCGAGGTCCTCAAGGCGGTAGGAGGATGGCGGTGCAGCATGAAACTCATCCAGAACCGATCCGGCGGTCGGGTCAGAAGGAGCGATGATCGGTGCGGAGGGGATACCAGGGATAAAATGGAGCCAGTAGAAAGCGCAGCTTCCTTTTTTCGAGCCGTGCTGATGGACGGTCGGAGGCAAAAGAAGATATTCGCCAGGATGGACTTCGTAAGAGCGGCGTTCGTCCGCGATAAAAAGCGTTCCTTCCGTCACAACCATCAGTTCAAAATTGACGAGATTCCGTGTCAGGTGCATCCACTCCGGGGACGGGGACTGGAATTTGCCGCAGAGGTCGTAGGTAAAACAGGCGGCATCTGGAAATAAAACAGAGATCATATGACTTTTTCAAACCTTTTCAAACATTCTTGTATTTTAAACGGCGGTCCGTTTTGCTAAAATAAAACTATAGAAAAACAGGAAAACAGCGTCAAAAGAAGTGTAACGCTTCCCATATCTGAAAGCAAGGAAAATATCTTTTTCAAACCAGGAGGCGGCGGAAGAAAATGAAAAAGGAGACCGAAAAAATGGATCAGAAAAACTTCAGCAAACCATTATCCCTGGCAAAAGTCCAGTTACCGATGCATTCTGGAAAAAAGAGATGGAGCTTGTCCGCACCGAAGTAATTCCGTATCAGTGGAATGCCTTAAATGACAATGTTCCAGGAGCAGCACCGAGCTTCTGTATGCGGAACTACCGCCGCGCCGGTGAAGTTGAAAAAGAGCGGAAAGCAAAAGGAGACAAATTTGTTCAGATCAAATATCCGCTGGATACTTTTGAGACACTGCCGAAGGATGGCAAAATGGACGGAAGATTTTATGGCTTCCTGTTCCAGGATACCGATTTTACCAAATGGGTGGAGGCAGTTGCGTACTCCTTGACACAGCATCCCGATCCGGAGCTGGAAAAAACGGCAGATGAAGCAATTGAAGCTGTCTGCGCAGCACAGAGAGAAGACGGATACCTCGATACCTACTATCTGATCAACGATCAGGATATGATTTTTACAAACCTTAAGGACAACCATGAGCTGTACTGCTTCGGTCATCTGACGGAAGGCGCCGTAGCCTATTATCAGGCGACCGGAAAAGACCATCTCTTAAAAGCAGCAGAGCGTTTCGCGGACTTTATTGCCAGCAAACTCGGTCACGGCGAGGGTAAAAAAGCAGGTTATCCTGGTCACGAAATTGCAGAGATGGCTCTGATGCGTCTCTATGATCTGACCGGCGAGCAGAAGTATCTTGATCTTGCAAAATACTTCATCGATGAACGCGGAACAAAACCATACTATTACGATATCGAGCGCGGTCTGACCTGCCCGGAGGGCGAGGAACGATATAGCTACAATCAGGCAAACCGCCCGGTGCGTCAGCAGGATGAGGTGCAGGGGCACTCCGTACGCGCCGTATATCTCTATTCCGGCATGGCGGATGTGGCAAGGGCAACGCAGGATGAGAGCCTGCTGAAAGCCTGTGAAACTCTCTGGAACAACATGGTGCATCAGAAAATGTACGTCACCGGCGGAATCGGTGCCACTCATATAGGAGAGGCATTCTCTTTCAACTATGACCTGCCAAACGATACCGCTTACGCAGAGACCTGTGCATCCATCGGTCTTGTGTTCTTTGCTCGCTGCATGCTGGAGATTCAGGCAAAAGCAGAGTACGCGGATGTGATGGAATTAGCCCTCTACAATGGCGTTCTCTCCGGAATGGCGCTCGACGGAAAGAGCTTCTTCTATGTCAATCCGCTGGAGGTACTGCCGGAGGCATGTCACAAGGATGAGCGGAAATTCCATGTAAAACCGATCCGTCAGAAATGGTTCGGCTGTGCCTGCTGCCCTCCGAACCTGGCAAGAACGGTAAGCTCAGTTGCATCTTACGCATACACGGAAAACGACACAACCCTGTTTGTCCACTTGTACATGGGTGGAACAGTGGAAGGAGAAAAAGTAAAAGCATCCATCACTTCCGAATTCCCGTGGGACGGCCATGTTTTCGTGACCTGCGAGAGCGATACCAAAGAGCCGTACACCTTTGCATTCCGCATCCCGGGATGGTGTGCTTCTTATGAAAAAGAGATTCCAAAAGGCGCAGAAGTGGAAGAAAAAGACGGGTATCTGTATGTGACAAAAGTATGGGCGAAGGGTGAGACGATCCGCCTGAACTTCCCGATGGAAATCCAGCTTCTGGCATCCAATCCGCTTGTACGCGAGGACGCCGGCCGTGTTGCTGTAAAACGAGGACCGGTTGTTTACTGTATGGAAGAAGCAGACAACGGAAAGAATCTGCATTTGACAAAACTCTGTGTGAATGGTGAAAAAACCGCAGAAGCAGCCGATGAGCTGGGCGAGCACTTTGTGTGCGTAACGGCCGAGGGACGTCGCATGAAGCTGGGCGATGCGGAAAAACAGCCGTTGTATCATCTGTATCAGAAAGAGGAAGAGGAAAAGACGAAACTGAAGCTGATTCCATATTATATGTGGAACAACCGAGGTGAGGGCGAAATGCAGGTATGGATCCGCGCATGTGAATGATTTTATTAAAGAAGAAATAAAAAACTCCGGAAAAGGGATGGCTCCTGATGCAGCCTCCCCTTTTTTCCGGAGTTCTTGTTATGCCAAAATATGAGAATCCTGCAAAAAAGAAAGTGAATTTTTTGCAGGATTCTTTGTGCTATTGGTACAGATTATTTTCTGCTTCTCATAGAAAGACTGCCGAAAGCAGAAGAAACGGCGGGCAGAATCACGAGGACGACTGCAAGGACAATCATTCGATCCACAAAGTCTGTCATGGCCTGTACAACGCAGACAGAGAGAGTCAGATTCATACCGAGACTGTGAAGCAGCTGCACCAGCACAGTGGAGCCGGAGGAAGTAATTCCACCGAAAACAACCGCGGTGATTGTGGAACTTACCACAGTACCCGGAAGTGAGATCACAAGCGCTGCCGGAAACAGCTTCCAGCCCATGGAGCGGAGGGAAAGACTCTCGCTGCGGGATCCTGCCGTATGGGACGGGCGGAGTCTGCGGAATACAAGGCCGGCAACGAGACCGATGACAAGCTGCACCGGAATATAGTAAAACGCATAGACATCACTCGTCATGCCGGAAATGAGTCCGGAGATCAGTCCCGGAACGAGGCCTGCAGCAGGTCCGAACAGAGCGGCTGCCAGAACTGTTCCGATGGAGTCCAGATAAACCGGAAGACGCAGCAGCAGAGCAATGGTACCGCCGAGAATATTGATGACACCGCAGAGCGCGAGTGTCGTGAGTTTTAACGTACGGTTAGTATTCATCATGCCTCGCCTCCCTTCTGAAACATCGTCTCATGTGGGAAGACCGGCGGTGCGGTGAGAATCTGGTCGAGAACCGGTGCGGATTCCTCCTGCGGCACGCCGAGAACGCGCTCAAAGAACATCAGGAAGAAACGGCGCACATCGACCTGCGTCAGAATGTGGCTGTTCGGTGCTTTCTGATAAAAATTCATGGCATCCACAACCGTCTGTCCGATGCAGAGGCCTCCGGTTTCTACCTGCGTATACGCATCAAAACCGCTGCAGAGCGACGGATCCACAAGATAAGCGGCCGCGAGCGGATCGTTGATCACGCATCCGATGACCTTTTCCTGTTTCCAGTGGAAATCAAAGTAGAAGCGCGTCAGCTCCTCAATGCGGGTTCCGACTCCTGGATTTACGCATTTCATATATTCCACAAGATTCGGCGTCAGGACAATTTTTCGTGTGACATCCAGCCCGATCATATGAAGCTTTTTGCCTGCAAGCTGCGGCAGCTCGGAAACGCGCGGAATACTTCGGCTGCGGCATCCGGGTCGCACCAGTAATTGTACTCGGCAACCGGGGAGCAGTTTCCATGGCTCTTATAGCTTCCGCCCATGGAGACAAGAGCCGTCAGGTTTGTCAGGCACTCCGGTGCGCGGGAGATGACTTTTGCAAGGTTCGTCATCGGTCCGAGGGCAAGAATGGTAACATCAGGGGTTGTTTTTAAGGTTTCGATCAGGAAAGAAACAGCGTCCTTGTTTGGCGTAAGGCCTTCGGCATCCGGCCAGCCCGATTCGCCGAGACCGTCCATGCCGTGGGTGTCCATCGCGTCCACGTAGTCGCGGACCAGAGGCGTCTCCTCGCCGACATAAACCGGGACATCTGGTTTTCCAATCATAGAAAGAATTTTGAGGGCATTTTTAGCGCCCATAGAAGCGGGTACATTTCCGCTGACTGTGGTGATGCCGACAAGATCCAGCTCTTTCGAAGCCGCGGCAAGCATCAGGGCGAGAGAATCGTCGATGCCCGGATCACAGTCGATGATCAGTTTTCTTGCATTCATTTTCCAATCTCCTTTGATGAAAAATTTTGAGATACTTGGTTTTTTATACTGGGAAGTTCACGAACCAGTCCGGACACCCGCAAAAAGACGGGAAAATCCGATTGCATAAATGCACGGGAAAGAGTATAGCACAGATAAAAAAAAAATCTAGTAAAACAAACCTTGCCTGTTTTGAAAAAATCGGTTATGGTATAGAAAAGCATACAGCAAATGAGAACATGGGAGAAAAGAAAATGGCAGATGGATTTTTAGCACCAACTGGGAAATTCTATCCCAAAACAGAAAATTTCATGCGCAGACCGCGCGGGCGATTTTAGGTTCGGACGGCCAGACGGACGAGCCGATCCAGGAG
>ENA-OQIM01000171-OQIM01000171.1-human-gut-metagenome-genome-assembly--contig:-NODE-171-length-22680-cov-5.258591_pt1 | contig 22680 bp, 26 predicted proteins | sample MGYA00242579_ERZ504744 | MGnify/ENA primary metagenome ERZ504744 (study PRJEB26092, sample SAMD00036441) | human gut metagenome | host: Homo sapiens | study: EMG produced TPA metagenomics assembly of...
TTGGAAAAAAATTATCTTCCTTCCAATGCCTCTTCCTAGCTGCTTAGCATCCACAACATACGGCTGCACCCCAACATATTTTGGCACATCATTACTTAATAAAGATTTCGCTACCACATGTGCAGCTGTTCTTCCCTGCTCGTAAGGTCTTTGAGTACTTAATCCCTTTACAATACCACTTTCCATATATTGTGCAATTTTATAATCTAAATCAGTTGTAAATATGGCGATGTCTTCTCTATGCATCTCTTTCAACGCCTTAATTACCAACAGCGCCGGTCTATCCCAGCTTACATACAAGACTTTAATTTGTGGATTCTCAGTAATCATATCTTTACAAACCTGATATGCGTTTTCAATTTCTCCAAAGCCTCTTATTGCCTTAATATCTATATTTTTGTATTGTTCTGAAATAATTTTTTCCGCGGCCTCATCCCTGGCACGCGTACCATAAAAGACCGCTCCATGTATGATAAATCCGGCTTCCACGTGTTTTCCTTTACAGTACTCCCCCATCATTCTGCCAACATTAACTCCATTTCAATCTCATTAACAGACACACAGCAAACATAACTATTTTTTTCCATATTCTCAGGGACATTACTCAGGAAAACAAGCTTTGACACCTTTGTCCAATTCATCGGAATTGTTCTTTTGTTTCTTTATCATCAGCCGGAATTGCAATTACAGCATCCGGTTTCTGTAAACGAATACCTTCAAGCTGTGCATTTTGCAAAGATGCATCAAAATGTGCATCTGTTACTGATATAATATCAATTCCGTATTGTTCCAACTCATCGCGGATTCCCTTTTCGTGTAATTCCGCCCATGATGTTCCTGTATAATGAAACGAAATTGCCACACGGAAATTTCCAGCACGCAAACGGCTCTTTTCCTCTTTTGTTATGACTATTGATTCCGGTGTAGCTGCTTCTTCTCCAAAAGGTCCATTATCCAACATTCTTGTGGATTTTCTTATTATCAACTCTACATCGGCATAATAATCCTGTTCAATCACATGTCCTGTATTTATCTTTTCAAAAAGCATATTTACTGCTCGTCTGCTCAGCCCTTCAACATCTCTCTTTAAAATCGTCAATGGTGGATACGTTAACTCCGACCATCCCTCATCACCAAATCCAACAACCGATATCTCTTCAGGACATTCAATACCTCTATCCCTCATAGTTTTCATAAGATATAAAGTAATTCTATTTCCTCCTGCCATAATTGCAGTTGGCATATATCGTCTCATCGCTTTTTGTATTTCCAAAATACAGTTATCAGCTCCGGATTCGATATTAATGTCTGAAATAATTTGCATCATTTGTATTGATTCCATGTTCTTCTAATGCAAGTAGAAAGCCTCGTGTTCTTTCATCTCTCGTCGTACTCTTCAAGCTTTCTCTTAAAAACAAAATATTCTTATGACCACATTCTAACAGATAATCAGTTCCCTTGAAAATGGCTTCTCTATCTCGAAATTCAACAGCGTCTATACCATCTCCCAAAATATTTCTTTCCATGCAGACAAATGGAATTCCAGATTCAATCAGCTTTTTATTAATCTGCCGCAACATCACTGACTGGTACATGTATAATACCTGCTGTTTTTTTATTCTGTATCAGTCCCTCCAGTACCTGAGCCTCTTCTTTAATATCATTATCCGTAATTGCAATATAAAACTGATAACCCTGAATGACTGACATATTTTTTAAATATCCCACCATATCACGATAAATCGTACTTTCAACATTTGGAATAACTGCAACTATTTCCGACTGCCTTCCAACCTTGAGTCGTCTTTCTTTTTCTTCTATTTTTTTATGATATCCGGTTTCTATAATAATATTTTTCTATTTTTTCAACAAGGTCCGGGCTCACATATCTTGTTCTGTTTATAACATGCGAAACGGTTGCGATTGAAACCCCTGCCATATCAGCTATATCTTTTATTAGTAACCTTTTTTGCCATAATGATATTCCTCTTCTTTTAAATTTATATCGTTAATAATTGTTATATACATTCCCTTATATTCCCATAGTTCTATTGCATTTGATAATGTCCTGACTTTACTATAAGAATCATTTTACACCATATCTACTGTATTTAGTAGTCCGAACTTCATACAGATTTTTATATTTTTTATAAATTCATTGCTTATAATACAGAAAAAGACCTTGAGTTCATTATAAACTCAAGGTCTTTCGTGCTCCCCCATAATACCATAGTCATTATCGGCCAAAATCATATACCTCATTCAATTCAGGTATAGATGGTGCTGCTCCATGATATCTGCGTTTTTCTTCATACATTTTATCATCCATATTTCTCAGAAATACTTCTGCATTATCATCTTTGCCAAATTCCGCATATCCCATAGAAACACTCAGCTCAAATGGCTCTGCCTTTGAGTCATTAAACCTTGAAATGTTTTTATTAATCTCATTTATTGTAGCCAATACACATGCTTTATCTGCATCTGTCAGCAATACAATGAACTCATCTCCCGCATACCGGATTGCAATTCCCGCATCAGGTATTGATTTAAAAAGTATATTTCCCATTGTGCTGATAGCCTTGTCACCCATACTATGTCCAAAGCTGTCATTGATGTACTTGAAATCATTTACATCCATCATAATTCCATACAAAGAGTTTTGCGTCTGTATTTTTTTCTTTTTGCAAGCACAGCCTTAAGATACCTGCGATTGTACAATCCCGAAAGCTCGTCCATATATATATTTTCCGCATACGACTGCATCTGTGTAAATATCAACGTAACAGCAGTAATAAGCCATGATGATGTAACACCATAAAACACAAGCTGTATGAGTACTCCGGCAAAACAAATACAAACAAAATAAAACACTGGAAAATAGCTCAGATTAACTCCCTGCTTTCGCGAATGATACACCATATACAAGCTGTAAGCCAAATATATTACAAGTGTAATATAGCCTGCCAGTGCACCTCCTGTCCTCTGATATACATTATCCGCTGATACCTTAAACATAATCCCCGGTTTGATTAGATTGCCTAACACCATAACAACCTCTATCATCCACGGAATTCATCATAACTGCCATTTTTTCAGATATCTTCTTAAAATTCCGATAAATACGAAGATTCACATATAAGCACCAGAGCAGCCCCATACTGACCGTACCAATAAAACACAGGCTGTTAGAAATATAATTGAGCTGTCTGCATCCAATAAAGCTCTTTCCATCTACAAGAAAACTTATTGTCTCAGCCACAGCTCCCAATATATTCACTTTTGCAATTCCATCATATACTTTATCTTCCGTATGAAGACTCTCTCTGTTCTTTCGCCTGCATGACAAAAGATAACACATCATCAGAACTGTCAATCCATTTGCCATTAGAATTTCTTCTATAACTATTATCGTAATCACCATCCAAACATCTGTGAAATTCAATCAGCTTACTGTTTTATGCTTTCTGCCATATATTCCGCAGTATTGTAAGCCTAACCTCCGCAATTGTCAAGGATTGCATCCTTCTTTTTATCACCAATATCCAATCTTGATGTTTCAATAAAATGCGGTTTTATGATAGGATTATGTTATAATCATCTGACGGAGGTACATCATGAAAATAACTACTCTATGCTACATAGAACACGATGGACAATATCTCATGCTTCATCGTATTAAGAAAGAAAATGATATAAATGAAGGAAAATGGATTGGTGTTGGCGGTCACGCGAGAATGGTGAATCACCCGAAGAATGCTTGCTCCGCGAAGTCAAAGAGGAAACAGGCTCACACTTACATCATACCGTTTCCGCGCACTCATAACTTTTATAAGTGATAAACAGGAGCCTGAATTGATGTGTCTTTTCACCGCTGATGAATTTTCCGGCAAGCTTATAACATGCAACGAAGGTGACCTCAAATGGGTGGATAAAACTATCGTGCCCACACTTCCTACCTGGGAAGGCGACGCTATCTTCTTAAAGCTCCTGCTTGAAAATGAAGAAAATTTCTTCACACTTAAGCTTGTATATGAAGGTGAATCACTGGTTGATCAGAAGCTTGAGATTTATTAGTATTATCCTGCCACAAGGCTATTTACAAGCGTCTGCATATCTGCCTCCCAGTTTCTTTCCCTGCTATAATAAACACAGCCATATATTTCCGGGTATTTGAGATTCACGCTGGAGCAGAGAATTACAGGTATTGTGATTTTGTTCTTAATCACTCTGTCAATCAGAATATCCCCTGATTGTTCCTCTCTGCCGCCCGGCTCGCCAGGATAATACATATCAGTAATTATCAGATCATACGGATTATTACTATCTATTGAGTTTTTAATCTGTTTCCACCCATCCGCGAGATTATTGGACCATTTGACATCTTTAATCCCACATCCTGACAGGGCTTTGCATATATCATTGTGTTTAAATGTATCATCTTCGATATTCAGTACTCTCATGTGAATCCTCCTGACTTTATCTGTTTAAGTATTCATTCCATCTTGCATTCGTCTCCTCAAGCTCATGCTTTCGCATTATGCGGTTGCGGTCGCTGAGTATCGCAAGCATTTCATCGGCGATTTCCTCCATAGGAAGCTTTTTATAGTGTGACAGATATCCTATCATCCTTTGAGCTGTCCAGTCGGTATTTAGGTTTTTCGTTATCTCATCGCAAAACGGCTCCGGATACCCGCGCCTGAGCAATATATCATATAGCTCCATACTCTTTGCTGTCCTTGGTTTCATATAGTGCCTCTCCAATATTCCTCATCTTTGATAACTAACCCTATACTCTTAAGATTTTCTATCTATCCCTCAATTGTCAAAGGCGGCTGATGCTGTTTCATATCTCCCATTTGACATTTCTCCTTAAAATTAAAAGACCCAACGTGGTCCGCATCGTTGAGAGGCGTGTTGGGTTCTGTTAATCTTATTATATTCATCTCTCAGGAAAAAAACAATCTCTCAGAAGCAAAATTTACATTTTATTTACAATTTATGTTTCTGTCAAAACACAAGCTTGATACTAGCTTAATACTACACGTATTGTTTCCTTAATATCTTAATCTCCTGTGTATTATTTTGTAATATAAAAATCATCGCCACCCACGTTCAGATGATACTGATTCCCCAAAAATGCAAAACCTGCCGTTGATATAAACCACTTTCTATCTGATGCACAAGAACATTTCGAGACCAACCATTTTGCGCTGATTTTTCAATATACCATTTACGCTCCTCTGGATTGGCTATCTTATCCATAAGAACAATATTGTGTCCCCATGGAATTTGTGCAACAACCTGTTGCACAAATTCACAATCAGGATAAGTCTCAGTGAATTTTGACATATACTTCAGATTTCTGACGGAATATCCCATACTCTTTGCTGTTTTTGGTTTCATATAGTGCCTCTCCAATTTTCTCAATCAATGTCACATCCGCCGGCAGCCACTTTACGTCTGCCAGATGCTCCATTATCTCGCGCTTTAGCTCCTGCTGCGCGTCTCACCAGACTCAATCTTACCTCCCGGAAACTCCCAGCCCTCATTTAAAATCTCGACGGAAAATATGTAATCCAGTGGCTGCATTTTTCCATCTGCTTTATCTATTTTCTCTGTTCTTTCCGTGTCAAATATCTGATCTGCATTAGTTTTGTTAGTGGCATCTCCATTTAATGCAATTGTACGGAAAAATCTGCCTGTCTCAGGATTTATCATCTGATTAAACTGATTCGATAATTCGACTGATTCATCTATCCTGCTGCAAACGAATCTCATATGCAATCTGATAATTAAAAATCTTGCAGAATTTTACTTTGACCATTATGTGTCAATTCCTCATAGGTAATGTATTTCCCTGTACCGACCAAACCATAAACAATTGAATTTGTATCATTTGCATAATACTACTAATTACATTTTGTTGTTCATCAAGCGATCACTTTTTAGCGATCGCCTCTTCTATTATTTTGCTCTATATCCATCTTTCGATTTGGAAAGAGTTCCATCCATATATCTCTTTGTGAAGATTTTTGACTGTACGTATCAGATATAATACTTATCCTGTTCTACCTTATCCAGCAGCTCACCTTCCTTGAAATTCTTCAAGGTCATTACTCTACCACAATGGTGACATTTCATCATAACTCTCGGCAGTACCGGATAATTTCTGTTACCTGTAACCATGTATGAAACTTTCATACTCTTCTTGCACTTCTTACAATAAAAATCTATAACTTTTAACTCTTTGTTCTATTCAGTTCGCTCCTTATTCATACAAAATCATCAATCTACAATTCTGTACTCGTAAAGGAAAGGGAAATAAATATCTGCTGCATATCCGGGACAGTGTTGGAATTCCTAGTCACTAAAAAACGAAGAATGAACAGATCAATAGAATAGCAAAGGAGAATAGCATGAAAAAAGTATTATACGAAGAGTTGCTTCCAGAAGAATTTGTCCAGAGAATGCAAGCATTGAGAAAGAGTACACAGAAATAAAAGACAGACAGAACTAAAAATCTCCATTGGCTGACAAAACCAATGGAGATTTTTTATTTTTTAAAGCAATACCTGAGAATTGGTTCCGTAAAAGATATCATCATGAAAAGCCAGTTTCTTCAAAATGGACTCCATATATTCCCAATTATCATCTACATCAAATTCATAGCTGTGTCCCCAGATATATAACAACTGTGGTTCATCCGTATCCATATTTAAAAAGCGGTCAATCCCACTCATAATATCTGCATCTGCATGATGGAAGCTAGGCTTAAACCTCAACAGGTCGGATTGTAAAGCAAAACCATGTGTATCTCCCGAAGTTCTTGCATACTGTATTCCGCATTCCTTTAATATTCTGAATGCCGATTCATCATAAGTGCCAAAGGGGAACACGAATCCTGATATTTTCTGTTCATAGAAAGCTTCAAGATTCCTGATATCTGTTGAAATTTCATTGTATACAGTTTCCTCGTCAAGACCCTTCAGATTGGCATGGGTCAAGGTATGCGATGCGATTTCATGCCCTTTGTAAAGCTCCCTCATATCTTTCTGATTCATCCTGTGGACCACGATATTTCCCTGAGTAAATGTATCGGCTCTTGTCTGGATTCCACTATTCTGGTTAAATGTTGCTTTCATTCCATATTTGTTAAACAATGCGATCAACCGTCTATCCTGTTCTACTCCGTCATCATAGCTGAAAGTGACCGCTTTCTTCTTACCATTCCACATAATAATTACCATACCTTTCTATAACCTGCAAACTTTTCTGTTTCATTGAAAAATCATCTGCGCAAAATCCGCAAAGCAATGTCTCCACACATTCCAGTCATGCTCTCCGGGATAAATCCTTCTGATTTCATGAACACCCTTTTCCCGGATAATTTCATCCTCTGCCAGAAACCTTGGAAGGAAGCTGTCCTTATCCCCTATACAGCGCAAAAATGTATGGAAATAGCTGTTGAACGCCGGATTATCCATTGCCTTTAAATGAGTCTGCTCATAAGGCTTTCTGTCAACTACATCCCTATCCGGGTTTCCTTCAATAAAATCCCTTAAAAAACCGGAGAAGATTCCGACTTCGCTAAACAGATCTGGGTGATCGCATACAGTTCTTGTTGTCTGTACAGAACCCATGGACAATCCTGCCATGCCACGTTTTTCCTTGCATCCACCAACTGATACTTTTTTTCTACCATCGGAATAATCTCTTCTACCAGCATCCGTTCCAGCAGAACATGGTTTAATCTCTCTTCTAAACCAAACTTTTCTTTTACCATGCCATCGCACATGACAAGGGCAAATGGTTTTATTTTTCCCATTTCAATCAAATTATCAAGTATGATATTTGCTTTCCCTGTTGTTGTCCAGGAAATCTCACTCTCACCGAATCCATGCTGCAGATACAGGACAGGAAGCCCCGCAGACGGTACACATGGCGGAAGATAAACAATAAACCGTTCCCAGTTATTGGAAATATCTGACATATAAAATTCGTGTACCAGTGTTCCATGTGGAATATCCCGTATTTCCGTCAGCTCATTTCCATCCGGCAGTTCAATATAATTATATAAATGGCAGTATCCATGCCCGATGGGCAGTTCAGGAAGCAGAACCTCCTGTCCGTCCACGCAGATCTGTACATAATTCACTGCTGTGGAGAACGGAAGCTCCAGAATCCATTTTTTCCCATCTTTTGTAAATGGATATGTTTTCTCCCCCAGTTTCATAGAAAGCTCTTTTGCATTTTCACAGTCCAGCTGTAAATAATTTTTTCCGTCTTTTTGGAAAACCATGCTGCTTTGTTCCATAAATACCCTCCTTGCTGCAAGTAATAAAACCATCTCTATATGGTGATATTCTCAGAATTTCATCTGTCTGCATGTTCTGACACCATTGACATAAATGTCATTTGCCAGTTCTGTAACAAGCCGCATATCCTGCCAGGTTTCACACTTATTCCCCATAAAAGTAATGTTATCAAAATGGACATCATGGACACGTACTTCTTCTGTTGGTGTCTGATACCCCCGGATTATGGAGACCGGGATATCTCCGTTCAGCACCTGGATATTATCAAAATAAATATCATTGATTTCTCCTTTGGCAAGCTGTTCCGTATATCTGCAAAGCAGAACCTTAATATCGAACAGTTTCTGTTCTGCCTGCTCTACTCTGATATTTTTATAATGTATATCATGAACATGGCCGCCATCTGCCTGATGGATGGAAATCGCCGCACCACCCATATTTCCTTCGTACTGGCAGTGTATAATATCACAATCCTCAAATACTAGGTCGTGGATTTCGCTCTGGAGGGAATAACCAAGCTCTATGGCATTACCGGGTTCTGCATTCCAGATCACGTTATTGTGAACGCGCACTTTTGTCACATCCCTTACTGTTGAAAGATCCTTAAACAGCCCCTGGGATTTGATGCAGATACTGTCGTCTGTGGAACGAATAAAGCAATTTTTTTACCTCTACGTCCTGGCTGCTCGTAATATCAATACCGTCTCCCGTTACAATCCTCGACATAATATTCATATCATCAATCACAACATGGTCACACGCTGCAGGAACTACATGCCAGGAAGGACCGTCTACAGCAGTAAAGCCTTTTAAGAGTACATTATTACACCACTTGGCATAGATAAAGAAACGGAGTGCATTACTGTCCGGCAGATGCCAGCAGGCTCCGTTAATAATTCCGTTTCCTACAATGGAAATATTGTCACAATGGTCTGCGTATACACACCCTGATACAACAGCACCTTCCTCTATGTAAACCGTATCATTGGACTTTAAGGTAAGAACTCCTACATTATATACCTTGCCCCTTTCAAAGCAGATGGTGGTATCTGCCGGCTTCTCAATCCTGTGCGAGCAAAGCACAAACAATGCATCATGAAGACCACCATCTGTCTCTACAGTAAACTTTCTCGGTTCATCAAGATGGATATGGACTGTTCCTCCTTTTACAGAAGGAACTATGCCAAAGCTGGACGGACGGATTTCAAGTTTTTCATATGGTGTATGGATTGAAATCTCCAGATCATACGCTTCGTTATCTACTACTACAACATAGTCAAACGAATCTGTATGGTATACCACACGCTCTGTTCCATTGCAGGTAACACTGTATTTTGTTGATTTTTCCAGTTCATCTACGGATTTTAAAATAAATCTCGGTTCCTTGACCGGGTCCGGATTAGGATAATAAATCAAATCATTTTCAAAATCCTTCATGTCTCTTTCCTCCTATGCTTGTATAATGTTCTCAGAAACAAGGTGGTCACTGCTGTTTCCAATACTAATACGCAGTTTCATTCCGCCGCTGACGGTTTCCATGTTTTTGCCATAATATGAGAATTCTTCCTGGTCAATAAAGAAATCTACATCCTTCTTCTCCCCCGGTTTCAGGAAAACCTTCTGAAAACGGACAAGCTCTTTCTTGGGACGTACTACAGATGCATATAATGTTTCATAATAACACTGGACTACTTCTGCCCCCGCAACATTCCCTGTATTGCACACATTACAATGTACATGTACTTTTTTATCCTGTCCTATCTGCACATCAACGTCCGAAATATCAAACTCTGTATAGGACAATCCATAACCGAATGGATATAACGGCGTATTCGGGATATCCATATATCTGCTGGTGAAACGGTTTTCTGAATTATCTTCTGTAAGTATATGTCCGGTTTTTACATCCCAGTAGCTTATGGGCACCTGTCCCACACACCATGGATACTCACAGATAATTTGCCGGAAGGGTTTATTCTGCCATACACAATATCTATGATTGCTTCAGCTCCCATAGTTCCTGGTCTCCAGGCCATAATGACAGCCTTGGATTTTTCTGATATCCTCCGCAGATCCAATGGTCTTCCTGCAATTACCACAGTCACGATATTACTTGTACGTTCTGCTATTTTTTCAAATAACACCTGCTGCTCTTCCGGCAAAGTCAAGAACGCCCTGCTGGCAGCCTCTCCTGACTGGGATTCATGTTCCCCCAGTACACATACGACCGTATCTTCATGGGTTATCGTTTCCAGCCACTGCTCATCCCTTGGCTTGCCAGACAATTCCTGTTCCACCTGCCATACCTTACACTCTGCATCAGAAAGAATATTACATCCAGTAATACATTCTACTTCTATCTGCTTTTTTTGTAAAACATCTTCTATTGTTTCAACTGCCTCATGTTCTCCAAAAATTGACCAGCGGCTTAATAATTCTCTTGACGCTGTATAAGGACCTGCCCATATAACTTTCTTCTTCATGCTTAATGGCAGTATCTTATCATTTTTCAAAAGGACACAGCTTTCGCCTGCCAGCTGATATGCCTTTTCCCGGTTATGCAAAGTCAGTTTTCCACTCTTTCCAAGACCGGCAAACGGATTTTCAAAAAGCCCCAGCTGATTTTTCATCATCAGGACTCTGAATGCACTTTCATCAACAAACGCTTCCGGAATTTTGCCGCTTTCCACCAGTTTTTCAAGACACAACATATAAGCAGGACTCATCATATCAATGTCTACACCGGCTTCTGAAGCTGGATTGCTGCTTCTTCCATATCAGCTGCCACTCCCTGTTCTTCCAGCTGGCCTATGGAGCCCCAATCTGAAATTACAGTTCCCTCAAATCCTTCCTTATCCCGCAGAAGCCCTTTAAGAAGTTCCTTATTTCCGCTTATCGGTTTACGGTCAATAGCATTAAAAGCTGTCATGACCATAGCAGGCTTTGCTTTTAATGCCATACGGAAAGGTTTTACATACTGCTCCAGAAATGTCCGCTGGGATATTTCAACATCATTATATTCCCTTCCCGCATTCACAGCCCCATAACCTGCAAAATGCTTCAGGCATGCCGCTATTCCGGTATCAGCTTTCTGCTGATAGCCATCTACCATTGCTTTTCCCATGATTCCGTTTACATATGGGTCTTCTCCAAAGGATTCCATCATCCTTCCCCATCTGGGATCTCTTGAAACATCAATCATAGGAGAAAATGTTGCCCTTAGCCTTCTGAAGATGCCTCCGAGGCAGCTATAGAAGCCGCCTCAGACACCAGTTCCGGATGAAATGAACACGCCTGCCCCAACGGAATCGGAGCTATGGTCCTGCACCCATGTATGACATCTGCCATAAACAGCAATGGAATATGATGGGGATGCTGTTCCATATATCTGCTCTGGATATCATAAATTTTATCTTTACCGATCACTCCAAGCACTGAACCGGCATATTGAATGATCCATTCCGGTGGCAACTGTTCGCCAACAACACCTGTGAGCACTGCCTCTTTATCGAAGTATGCGCCAGTGAGCTGCACCATCTGTCCTATTTTTTCCTGTAATGACATTTCTGACAGCAATTGCTGTAATTCATGTATTTCCATAAATACTCCTTATGTTTAATCCGTTTATTTCTAATGTTCATTTCTCCATAGATCAGCCCGAAGCATATAAGACCGTATTTTACTCAAAGTAGATTGTCTTGCCACTTTCTGCGGACTGGTAGATTGCTTCCAGAATACGTGTGACAACTGCAGCCTGTGCAGGCTTCACAACCTGTTCTGCCCCATCAACAACGATGTGGTAAAACAATTCCTGTTCATAGTCTGCTGCTGACTTTTCTTTTCCTGAGAAAAATGCTACTCCACCGCTTGATAATTCCGGTTTCTCTACTACCTGTGTATTATGGTGGATGTAATTGATCCTAAGGCCATCTTTCATATCAGCTCCGGCTTTGGTACCACACAGACTTGTTTTTGCCTCATCAACCTCCAGTGTGTTCAGTGCCCAGGCTGATTCCAGTTCGATCACTGCCCCATTTTTCATACGGATAAAACCAAAAGCAGAATCTTCTACACAGAACTTATCCGGATCCCAGTTACCAAATGCATTTCCCTGGTCTGTCTGATCAGACAGCTTGTGGAAGGAAGCTCCCGTAACAGACTGCACTTCATAATTATCCATCATCCATAATGTCAGATCCAGTGCATGTGTACCAATATCAATCAGAGGACCGCCGCCCTGTTCTTCTTCATTCAGGAACACACCCCAGGTCGGAACAGCTCTTCTTCTGAGTGCATGTGCTTTGGCAAAATAGATTTCTCCCAATTCATCACTTTTGCACATTTCCTTCAGATACAATGAATCTGTACGATAACGGTTCTGATATGCTATGTTGAGAACTCTGTGTGTTCTTTCAGCAGTTTCGACCATCTTCTGTGCTTCTGCATAATTTTTTTGCCATTGGCTTCTCACACATGACATCTCTTCCTGCCTCCATTGCTGCTATAGAGATTTCTGCATGGGAACGGTTTGGGGTAGTTACATATACAACATCCAGATCTTCTTTTAGAAGTTCACGGTAATCTTCAAATACTTTTGCATCTTCTGTGCCAAATTTTTCTTTTGTCTCCTGCGCACGCTCTATGATGATGTCACAAAAAGCCACCACCTCATAGAGATCACTTTTCTGCATAGCCGGGAGATGTTTTCCGTTAGCAATCCCTCCACAGCCTACGATTCCTGCTCTTAATTTTCTCATGGTATTTCCTCCTTATTTGCACTTTTCTGTGTTATATAACATATTTCTCCAGATATCTTTTACTGAGAATTAAAGACTTCTCCACCTTTTCCTTGGAATCCTCAAATGCTTTATCTTCTATTTCGATACATGTACAGCCATCATATCCTATATCAGTAAGTGCTGACACGTATTTTCCCCAGTCCACATCGCCAAGTCCCGGAATCTTAGGTGACATATATTCCAGCGGATAAGCCATGATGCCACAGGACTCTAATTTATCCCTGTATATCTTGATATCCTTGTAATGAACATGGAATATTTTATCCTTAAATTCATAAAGCGGGCGGATATAGTCGATCATCTGCCAGATAAAGTGGGATGGATCGTAATTAATGCCAAGATTATCACTGTCCAGGATCTTGAAGACCTCTCTCCAGATTGGCGGAGTTGTCATCAGATTCTGTCCTCCGGGCCACTGTTCCTCACCAAAAAGCATCGGGCAGTTTTCAATTGCTATTTTTACGTCACATACCTCTGCCAGTTTTATGATTGGTGGCCATATTTCTTTTACAAGTTCAAGATTTTCCCGTACATTTTTGGTCTGATCCCTTCCGATAAATGTTGTGACCATGCCAACACCTAACTTTTTACTTGCACGTATGACATTCTTCAGATGTTCAATAGCAGCATTTCTTTTCTCTTTATCTGCCGTCATTACGTTAGGATAATATGCCAGTGCAGAGATTTCTACTCCTGCTTTTTCTGCATATGCCATAATATGGGCTGCATATTCATCATCCTGGTTTACCCGTTCTGCATCTATATGGCTTACACCCGCATATCTTCTTTCTGCTTTTTCTTCTGGCCAGCATGCCACTTCCACACATTCAAATCCCTGCTCTGAAGCAAAATCCATCATTTGTTCATAAGTCCATCCGTCAAGGATTGATGTAATAAACCCAAGTTTCATTGAAAAATCCTCCTGTATCTGTTTTCCCTATTTTGCCCATGGAGTTGGTGTAAAATCTCCACCCCTGCACCATTTCAGATAATTCAGTGCATGAAGCTGTCCGGTCATCTCCAGTTCTCCGGAATATACAGGATCATGGTATCCCTCAATGCAGATATCATCCTCATATCCGTTACTTCTTAAAATAGAAATGATATCTCTCCAGTTCGTATCGCCAAAGCCCGGCATACGATGCCATACAAATGGGACTGCGCCTGATATGCCACTATGTCTTATAGCATCCCAGTCTATTGTTGCATCTTTTCCATGTATATGTACTATTTTTTTGCACCATTTTCTCAGCTCTGTTACCGGATCGATAAGCTGTACCATCTGATGTGTCGGCTCCCATTCCAGTCCGAAGTTATCATTCTTTACTTCCTCAAACATCACTTCCCACGCTTTAGGGTTAAAACCGATATTACATGTCGCATGTTCCCATGTTCCATCCATAAGACAATTCTCAATTCCCAGCTTCACTCCCTTTTCTTCTGCAAGATCAGCCAGTTCCGGAATACCTTGCCAAACTCTTCATATGCGGATTCTACCGGCTTTCCTTCCCACGCTCCTGCAAAAGTACTCACATGTGTAGCTCCGAATTTTCCGGCAGTGCAGATTACATTTTCCAGTGTTTTCCTATGCTCTGCATACTGGATAGGATTGCAATAGTATCCAATTGTCGTGATTTTGGAATCCGTACCTGCCAACAGTTTTTCCGTGCTCAATGCCAGCTTATCAAGGTCAGTCCCTTCCAGTGACATATGGAAATTAAGAGAAAATGTCTCAAATCCTTTTCCAATAAATCCCTTTAACCATTCTTCTGCCTTAGCTCCAGGAACGCATGTTCCTATTTTTATCTGTTTCATACTTATTTTCTCCTGTTCCTTCATAAATACTTATGATTCATACTGTCTATAATCAATCACCTGGTTTGTTTCTGCTGATTGGAAAATAGCTTCCATTAGTTTCATTACACGCATCACCTGGAAGAGCTTAATCTCCGGCTCTGCCCCATCTCTTATAACTGCTGCTACATTCCTATGGAAATCCGCAATATCTCCGGACACATGTGGCAGCTCTTCTTTCACGATTGTATCTTCCCGTCTCGGAGCCATGGTTTTGGTCAGACCTGCTGCTGTCTTTACCGGCACTACTTTCTCTTCGGTTATGCCTGTTTTCCGTATGATCTCACCATTTAACTGCCAGTCCCTGATTACCGCAGTACCATCTTCACCCAGTACATACCATCTTGGCAGGGAAATATAATTATTGGTACCTACTTCAACTAAGACTTCCGTTCCGCCTTCAAATGTCAGGATTGTGGTGAACCCATCATCCACTTCCTGATTGGTAATATGGGTAAGTGATGCATATACAGTTTCAATTTTTCTATCTCCGTAAAGATACAGAATCTGATCCAGCAAATGTACACCCCAGTCAAGAACCATTCCGCCACCATGTATTTTTTCTTTTCTCCAGTCACCCGGAATACCCCTTGAACCATGCACACGGCTTTCTATCCGGAAGACATGCCCCAGCTTCTGCTCCTCTACAAGCTTTCGTATGATCAGGAAATCATCATCCCAGCGCCTGTTCTGGTGTACTGTCAGGAACTTTCCGGTTTCTTTGGCAACATTTTCCATCTCCTGAAGATCAGAAGATGACAGAGTCACCGGTTTCTCTGATATCACGTTTTTCCCCGCATGCATAGCACGGATTGCAATCGGCTTATGGCAGTCATTTGGAGTGGCAATCAGCACGACATCAATATCCGGGTCTGATAACATTTCCTCTTCCGAGCCATACACAGAAAAACCTTTTTCTTTTGCTTCTATTCTCTTTTCTTCCTTGATATCATAGATACCACCAATTTCAATTTCCGGTACATTTGACAGGATTTCTGTATGCCATCTGCCCATTCCACCATATCCTATCAGTCCGTAGATTACTTTGTTTTCCCGCATTTTATACCTCCAATTAAGGAACGGCGGCTAATGAACACCATCAGCCGCCGTCTCTTTTACTTACTTAATTCATCGTTGATTTCTTTGAGAATCTGGTCACCGCCCTGACTCTTCCAGTTTTTAACGAAAGTATCGAATTCGCTGATATCTGCTTTTCCCGTAATGATCTTTGCGAAAGTCTCTTCCTCCATCTTCTTCAGGTTTGCCCATTTGGCTTCCATGGTTTCTGTCTGACCATTATATGCATTGTAAACCGGTACATATTTATCATTTACATAGGAAGCTCCTCCAACCAGAAGTGATACAAGTCTCGGGAGATTAGTTTTTGCAATATCACTGTCCAGATTCCATTTATCCAGGCTGAAATCATCATAAGGTTCTTTTTTCAGTTTTTTAACTGCTTCCATATCACTCTTTAACAGTTTGTGCTGTGAGAAATCGACATCATCCATTGTAATCTCTCCTGCAAGATATTTTTCCAGAGTCTCAGTGGATACTTCAATCTCATCTGCATTATCGTAGCCATTATACAAAGGATAAAAATCTGAAGTACCCATTTCTGTGGAGGAAATGCCATCATCTACCCACTGCTGCTCATTAGCAATCAGATAGTTAACAATCTTAAATGCAGCCTCCGGATTCTTACAGTTTTTGCTTGCCACTACATATTTATTTGTAGGATTTGGCATATGGGTATAATAGTTTCCATCCTCGGCCAATGGTGTAAAGTATGCTCTCCAGTCTGCTTCTCCTGCCAGTGTAGCATCTGCCACTGTATAACCACCCCACCATGCATTAAAGAAAATTCCGACCTTTCCAGCCAGAAGAGGCTCCTTACAGTCATTTCTGACAAACATTTCCGGATCAATCAGTTTATCTTTATACAATTTCTGGATTTTTTCCAGGGCTGTTCTGGTCTCCGGCTGAATTGAACCATACTTTACAGTTCCATCCTCATCCTGCAGCCAGTACTGTGGATAAGACTGGCAGCTGCTGAACAATGGATCCAGTCCAAACTGGTTTGCTACAGTTGCATTCAAATGATCTGAATTGCCTGGTCCAAGAATTCCAATGGTATCATCTTCTCCGTTGCCATCCGGATCCTGGGTCACGAATGCTTCTGCCACTGCTGCCATTTCATCCCAGGTTCTTGGAACCTCCAGCCCAAGCTTATCCAGCCAATCCTGACGAATCCACATTTCGTTCATTTCTCCTACCATCATACTCGGAGCCGGGATTGCCATTATCTCTCCCTTATCATTAGTAATACATTCTTTCAGTTTATCCCCACCGGATTCTACATATCCTTTCAACGTATCTGAAGCATAGTCATCAAAATACTGATCAAGCGGCTGGATCATATCATATTTCAGAAGTGCCCTATACTGTGTAGCATTGACATTCATCAGATCAGGAATCGCACCACTTCCGATACATAGGTTCATTTTCTCCTCAAAGTCAGATGAGGATGCAACCCAGTCGTATACGACATCGATATTTAAGTCTTTCTTCAAAAGTCTTGTATAGGAATTATCCTCATAGCTCATTCCGTCAGGAATCTTCGCATTTGGATTCATTGAACCGCCCAGATGGACCTTTACTGGCTCTGCATATTTTGAAAATGGGAGATCTTCCTTGGCTGTTCCTTCTGCCTCACCTACTGCTGTTTTCTGTGTGTTTTCTTCTGATGTTTTGCCGCATCCTGCCAGCGCAGTCGCAACTAGTGCTGTCGCACTTACAAGTGCGATAATCTGTTTCTGTTTCATACTTCTTCTTCCTCCTTTTTTTTATCCTTTTACTGATCCAAGTGTAATACCATCTACAAAATATCTTTGCAGGAATGGATATACAATCAGTACCGGTATCATAGCTATAAATATCTTTGCTGAATCCAATGAGAGATTATTTAATTTCATCGCCTGTGCGATCTGTTCTACACTCATTGTAGAATAATCCAGTGTTACAGCCATCTGCTGGATATAGGTCTGCAATGGGTAACTGCTTTGTCTTGTACTCAGGACCATTCCCTGGAAGAATTCATTCCAGTACATGACCATGGTAAAAAGTGCAATGGTTGCCACCATCGGTTTTGCCAGCGGTATGTATATGGATATCAGATTCCTCCACGGTCCGCCGCCATCAATAAAACATGCTTCTTCCAGCTCTGGTGGAAGATTTTTAAAAAAGTTCACTGCAAGGATTACATTAAACACCTGTAGTCCTGTTCCCAGCACCAGTCCCCAGATACTGTCCATCAGATGGTAGCTTTTCATAGTGATATACCATGGAACAGTACCACCGTTGAATAACATACAAAATACAAGAATCCACATGAAGATTTCTTTATGGGGGAACTGCTTTTTCGTTCTTGACAACGGGAACGCTGCCATAAGAATACATACCATGCTGATAGCAGTACCCAGTACTACTCTTTTTATAGATATCAGGAACGAACCCAAAAATCCACCTTCTCCCAAAATCTTCTGGTAGGAGAGCAGATTGAAGCCAACCGGCCAGAAAGCAACTTTTCCTGCATTAACGGCTTCCCTGCTGCTCAGGGATACACAGAGGACATACCATACAGGCATAATACAGATCAACATAACTATAACAAGGAACACCACATTCAAAACATCGAAAATCTTGGATCCGAGGCTTTTATTCTCAATCATAGATACCACCTCCTAAAACAGTTTATAACCGGTAAATTTATCTGCAAGCCGGTAACCCAGAGCAATCAATATGACACTAATCACAGACTTGAATAATCCGACTGCTGTTGCCAGAGAATACTGCAGATTCTGTAAACCAGCCCTGTATACCCATGTATCAATAACATCTCCTGTTGAATATACCAATGGGTTATACAGATTATATATCTGGTCAAATCCTGCATTTAATACATTGCCAAGAGACAGGATAGCCAGAAGTGCTACTGTCGTCCTTATACCCGGCAGCGTCACATGCCATATCCTCTTAAACCTGCCGGCACCATCTGCTGCTGCCGCTTCATACAATGATTTATCAACACCCAGGATAGCAGCAAGATAAACTACTGTATTATAACCGAACCCTTTCCAGATGTCCGTACCAATCACCAGCGGCTGGAACAGCTTTGCTTCCCCGAAGAAATTAATCGGGTCACCGCCAAACAGCTGTATCAGATGATTTATCGGTCCTGTATAACCGAAAATGTTCAGCACGATCTTTGCAAGAATAACCCAGGACAGAAAATACGGTAAGTATACGATTGTCTGAATCGGACGCTTCAGTCTTTTCAATGCCAGTTCATTTAATAATAATGCAAAGATCAGTGGGAAAATAATATTTCCAATGATCTTACCCACAGCAATAGTTACTGTATTACGTAAAACCTGTATAATGTCACTCATCTGAAACATATACTTAAAATTAGCCAGACCAACAAATTTGGAATGCAGGATGCCCTGTCCCGGATTATAATCCTGAAAAGCCATCACGATTCCAAACATAGGCACGATACTGAAAAAGAACAGCCACAGGAAAGCCGGTACCAGCATTATGTAATAATGTTTCACAAACCTTTTAATGTACATGAGTAAACCTCCCTTCCTTTTTGTTTAATATACACTATGATACCTCCCTTTCTTTTTTTAATTATTTTATCTTCTTCCCCCATATCCTGCTAGATGATATTGTTTCTAATTTTACCAAATATTTTTTATCACAAAAAATGTCCGATGAAAATCAGACATTTTTACTCTCTTTTCTGTATTCCGAAGGCATACACCCATGCTCCCGTGCAAATACTTTTGCAAAATAATGAAAATTATCATATCCAAGTTCTACGGCAATCCTTGTAATGCTCTTCTTTCCCTCCTCTATCCATTCCGCCGCAGTCTTCATTTTCCTGTGTATCACATATTGGTGAAATGTTTCCCCCGTCATCTCCTTAAACCTTGTACTAAAATAACTCCTGCTCATCCCTATCCGTTCTGCCACGTCTTCAGATCGAAGATTCTCCCCGATATGTCCATCCACATACTTGATAACCGCTGCAAAAGCACTGATATCATTTTTCTGTGATGAGCTAAGACTCTCTTCATAAATATGTTCCCTCCAGCGGGCACCCAGTCCAGCATCTCTTCAACCGTATCCATCGATGGAAATTCCCCTTCTCCATCTGACAGGAGCTGAATATTATGAAAACTCTTAACAAAAATCCTCTCCGCACTCCGCAGACTGATTTCTTTTGTTTTCTGACAGAGATCTTCAAATTCTTTCTCACTGAAAATCCATCTGGTGTGCATCCATCTTCTGTTCAGTTCTTCAACTTTTTCCTGTTTTTCCTCCTCAACTTTTTCCTGTTTTTCCTCTTCTGCATGTCCATCTCTGCATGTCTGCATGTACTTTGCTCTGACCCGTTCCAGTATCGTTCCACACTCTTCCGGGGAAAAACTGATCTTTGAGATATAGTCTAACGCACCCATACGGATTGCCGTCTGTGCATAACTGAAACTCTCATATACAGAAAGAATTACAAATTTAATTTCCGGAAATTCCTCTCCGCACATCTGCATAAGTTCCAGTCCATCAATTTCCGGCATATCTATATCGGTAAATACAATATCCACCGGATGATTTCGGAGAAATTCAAGGGCTTTTCTCCCATTCTGACATCTCCCACTACCTCGAATCCATACTTTTTCCAGTCCATAATAGCAACCAGACCTTTTCTGGCAAGTTTGTCGTCATCTACAATCAATACGTTCATCTGTCTGTCCCACCTTATTTTCTTCCAATGTAACCTCTTTGTCTTTCTCTTTTTTTCTTCCGGTTCCCGGACGGAAGAAGGATCGTAATTTTGGTTCCGAACCCTTTTTTGCTGTTTACAAACAAACTCGTCTGTCCATCATAAAATGATTCCAGCATAGCCTTGACGTAGCGCAGTCCGATACCTCTGTTCTCATTCTTCCAGTATCCCCAGTCATAATCAAACGGCTGGTTGATCTCATCAATCTCCTCCTGATTCAGTCCCTTTCCGCTGTCAGAGATAGTTACAACAGCAAAATGCCTTGCCACATCTTCAAACACCTGGATGCTGATCTTCTCATCATCCCCAAGACCATAGCGGATCGCGTTCTCCACAAGTGGCTGAAAAAGCATACGGACCGTTGGCTGGTCAAGATAACTGCCATCTTCTATATTCATCTCAATAATAAAATCATACCGCATCTGCTGAAGTGCAATATATTCCTTTACAATCTCCAACTCCATCCGCAACGTTGTCTGGCGGCCTTCTTTGCCCAGATTATAGGAAAGAAGCTTCTTTAGTCTCTGTACAAACTCACTGATCTCTCTTTGGTGACTCATTTGTGCCATCCACTGAATCGAATTCAGTGTATTGAGAAGGAAATGAGGATTAATTTGATAGAGAAGTTTCTCAAACTCTATCTTCTGTATGCTTTTTTCCTTTTCTACCATATTGCTGATAAGATTCTCAATCTGTCTCTTCATCTGTTCTACTTCCCTCATCAGGCTGTCAAACTCTGCAATGTCCGACTCTTCATGTACTGCCTGAAGAGTGCCATCCCCAATCTGCACCATCTGTCTGCGGAATTGACTCAGTGGTCGGCAGATCATACGATAAAGATAGAGGACAGACATGGAAAAGATCAGAAACGTTACAACTATGATGAGTGTCATCTTCATTCTCCACTGGTTACTCTTCTTGTGATATATATTGTCCGGCAGTGCCACTGCATTAATGTATCCCATCTGACTCCGGTATGCCATGATCTTATAGCCCTCTCTCGTCTGGACTTCATACTCCCCCTTTGAGAGTGATGCAGAAAACAGTTTCTGTCCCTGTATAATGACAGGATTTGCGCTGTATTGTGCAACCCCTCTCTCATCCGTCTGAATATAAGTGTAGGGATGTCCTTCCTTATTTATTTCTTCCGGGGTCTTCATATCAGCCTCTATTTCTGTGTAAATTTCCAGTTTTTTCCCATTGCCAAAAACTCCTTCCCTCATGACGGAAAAACTGTTTTCTCACTACTCCCAAGAAAAGACGCATGGACTGCCTGCATAACATTTCCCGCACACTTCACAACCTTAGGCAATGCGTTCTGTCTTCCGTCCAGTGTTCTGACATTCATACCGCTGATAAGTTCCTTTTTCTCTTCCTTGTCATAATAGGTAGCGCCTACCAGTTTTGTGTTGACATATCCTAATCCCGAAAGTTCTTGTCTAAGGGATTTCTGTTCAACAAACCTGTCAAAATTATCCACAGCATCAAGATAACTGTCCGTTACGTTTCCGATCAGACCGCCCGGTCCCATATAGTTCACAATACTGATCATATCATAATAGGCTTCATCCGTATTCTTCGTAATCTGATCCAGATACATTTTCATGTTATCCTCTATACTGTCATTCTGTATCATTCTCAGTTCCATATAGGATACAATTACCGCAGCCAAAAGGCTTGTCATCGCACACATCTCAATATGCCAAGCATTTTGCCTTCAATGTTTCTTCTTTTTCCGAGCTATCCCATATACCTGTTCTCTCCTTACTGCATCACTAAAAAGACTGCGCATCGGCAATATCCCGCCAACGCGCAGTCTGTATCTCTGTATACAAACTCCTGACAACACCTGTCATCA
>ENA-OQIM01000172-OQIM01000172.1-human-gut-metagenome-genome-assembly--contig:-NODE-172-length-22611-cov-7.124622_pt1 | contig 22611 bp, 20 predicted proteins | sample MGYA00242579_ERZ504744 | MGnify/ENA primary metagenome ERZ504744 (study PRJEB26092, sample SAMD00036441) | human gut metagenome | host: Homo sapiens | study: EMG produced TPA metagenomics assembly of...
ATACCAATTGCTATTCAGTACTTAAAGCAGAGCCACGGTATGATTGACTGGGTGCAATGATGGCCATGCTCGTGCTTGCGATTCTGCCAATTGTTATCTTCTATATTGTATGTCAGAAGTACATTATAGAGGGTGTGCTCGCAGGAGCTGTAAAGGTTAATATAGCTTACAAGAGGATATAGTTTATGTTATTTAAGCCCCACACTTATTAAGAAAACATGTGGGGGCTTAAGCTAAATTAGCAGGTTTTATAGTTGTGGATATAATGAGTGAAATAAATTATATCACATGGATATAATGTAAAGGGACGTATCGCTGTCCGGACGGGGAAAACAATGACAATTGTAGATATAGCAAAAGAATCGGGATACTCAGTAACAACTGTATCCCGAGTTTTAAATAACAGGCAGGATGTTTCTCCTGCAGCAAAAGAAACCATAATGAAAATAGTTGAGGCACACAACTTTGTGCCAAATAACAATGCAAAGAGGCTCAAGCAGACCATTTCCAGAAATATTTATCTGCTGGTAAAGGGTACCTCGAATATGCTGTTTGCAAACATAGTCGAGGAAATCCAGTCGATAATAGACAGAACAGACTACTCTTTGAGCATCACATATCTGGATGAGGACAGTAATCTAAGCAGTGTGACTGACCGCATATGCAGGGAACGAAAGCCACTTGGAATCATCTTTCTTGGAGGTAGCAGGGTGGATTTCTCGGAGGATACATCTTCGTTTAAGGTGCCGTGTGTTATCGTGACAACATCGGCAGAAAACTGGAGCATGGAGGAGCTGTCATCTGTTGCCATTGATGATGAGAAGGCCGGGGAAACAATCGTCGACTATCTCATCGAGCATGGTCATACGAAGATAGCAGAGATTGGAGCCAATCTGGAGCTTTCACAGACAGCTATTCTGCGACACAACGGATATCTGAACAGCTTCAAAAAGCATGGCATCACACCTGATGAGCGTTACTATGAGAGAGCGCGATTCTCATATGACAGCGCATATCGTGCGATGAAAAAGCTTTTGGAAAAGAATATAGAAATCACCGCAGTCTATGCGATTTCCGATGTCATGGCAATCGGTGCCATAAGGGCAATACTTGACAAGGGACTCAGGGTGCCGGAAGATATATCTATCACAGGCTTTGATGGTTCGACACTTGCAGAGTACTACAATCCCAAGATTGTATCTATCAGGCAGCCGCACAAGGATATGGCGGCACGCAGCGTGGAACTTCTTTTTAGCATGATTGATTTGCATAAAGGCTCATGTCATGAGATAATACCATTTGAGCTCACAGAGGGCGAGAGTGTTGCTAGAATTGATTAAAGACTATATAATGTTTGTTGTAATCTCACAATAGTTACCAACGAAGGAATTATTTGGGAGCGGTAATCAGCTTGTTACATTCCGGACATACAATAAACGAGGAGGAATCGCGCGTGGAAGTGAATAATAAGATGAAGCACACCATAAAGGTCGCATGGGCCAAAGGTTTTTCACAGTTTTTAGCACTAGCAGGAGCAATCCTGCTAGTGTTTGTGCTATTTAAATTTGATGCAATAATGGCACAGATTATGCGTATAATAAATATACTCATGCCAATTATCATGGGGATTGTGCTGGCGTATCTCATAAATCCGATGGTAGAGTTTTATGACAGAAAGCTAAGCAATTCGCTTGGCAAAGCCATAGAAAAGAAGTGTGGAAAGAGACCTTCTATGAGAGGGTTGTCAATACTTATAAGTCTGGCCATAATAATAGCCATTATTGTAGTGCTCATAATGATGGTGGTGCCACAGCTTGTAAGCAATATCACAAATGCGGTCAGTCTTTTACCGGATCAGATACAGGACCTTGTGAAAAAGATCACGGAGCTTGCCAGAAACAATGACAAGGCAAAGGAAATAATCACTGAGCTATACAATAACGGCATAAGCTATTTTACTGAATGGGTAAAGGACAATATGCTCGGACAGGTTACTTTTGTGATAAACGGTATTATGGGAATCTTTGGCACAGCGGTAAACTGCCTTGTTGCATTCATCGTTGCCATCTATGTCCTTCTTAGCAAGGATACCTTCAAACGCCAAACTAAAAAGCTCGTGAGCGCATTTCTGTCGGAACGCCATATACAGGTGCTTTCAAGCATCTTAAAGGAGAGCGACAAGATATTCGGTGGCTTTATCAGTGGTAAAATCATCGATTCACTCATAATCGGAGCCATCTGTTTCGTGTGCTGCCTGATACTGCGCATGCCGTATGTAGCACTCGTGAGCGTGATGGTCGGAGTGACCAATGTCATACCGTTCTTTGGACCTTACATTGGAGCCATACCAAGCACCATACTCATCATGCTGGACAGCCCGTCAAAGGGTGTGATATTTTTGCTGTTTATCATTATCTTACAGCAGGTGGACGGCAATATTATCGGACCAAAGATACTCGGTGAGTCCACAGGACTCTCACCTTTCTGGGTGGTATTTGCAATCTTCCTTGGAAATGGATTATTTGGAGTAGTGGGGCTGTTCATCGGAGTACCGACATGGGGTGTCGTGTACTACTGATAAAGAGATATGTGAATTATCGTGTGAGGAAGAAAGAATAAACGTACTGTTAAAAAATAAGTTATAAATTTTGAAAATAGTACTTGAATACTGGAAAATATGTGTATATAATGTGTGAACGAGGCTTTGAAAAAGAGCTTGTTCACACATTTTTTTAATGGATTTTCTGCAGGGGTGAACCTGCTGGGAAAAGTTATTATGAATTGAATTTTTGGGGAGGGTATTTACACATGAAGACAGATATGACTAAAGGCAATCCAATGAAAATTATACTGCTGTTCTCGATTCCTGTTCTGATGGGAAATCTGTTTCAGCAGTTCTATAATATGGTGGACACGATTATCGTGGGGCAGTATCTGGGCTCAAAGGCGCTTGCGGCGGTTGGCTCGACAGGCTGTATTATGTTTCTGGTGCTTGGCTTTGCAAATGGAATAGCACAGGGCTTTGGAGTTATGGCAAGCCATGCGTTTGGTGCGAAAAAAGAGAAGCTTTTGAAGCATTATGTGGCACTGGCTATCATTCTTACTGTGATTGTTTCAGTGGTGCTCACGATTCCGACAGTGCTTGCATCGAGGCAACTTCTTATCTGGCTCAATACACCTGATGATATACTTGTCATGGCTGATGCGTACATAAAGGTCATTTTTGCAGGAATTTTCTGCACCATGTCCTACAATGTGGCTTCCGGTCTTTTGCGAAGTATCGGAGACAGCAAGACTCCGCTGTACTTTTTGATTTTTTCATCTGTATTGAATATTGTGCTGGATATATTCTTTATCGTGGTGGTGAAGGCAGGCACGGCAGGAGCAGCTTATGCGACAGTTATCTCGCAGGGAATTGCTGCAGTTTTGTCATTTATCGTGATGTTTAAGAAGTATGATTTGCTGCGCACCAGCCGTGAGGATTATTACATGGACTGGAGCGGAATCTGGCACATGCTTTCAATCGGTCTGCAGATGGCACTCAACTATTCAATTACTGCTATCGGAACGATGATTTTCCAGGCTGCGGTCAATGTGTTCGGTTCGCAGGTGGTAGCTGCGTATACCGCCGCATCCAAGGTCAACAATATCGCGACACAGACCATGCCTACACTTGGAACAGCCGCTGCGACTTACTGCGGACAAAATCTAGGAGCAGGAAGATACGACAGGATATTTAAGGGTATGAAGTCATGCTTTTTCATATGTATAGGCTGCGCAGTTTTAGCGGCAGCAATTAACTGCTTTGTCGGACCGTACATGATAGGCTGGTTTATCACATCGCCTACGGCAACTGACATTGACTGTGCTATGAAATATCTGAAAATCGCGAGTGTCTTCATGCTTCCTCTTGCATGGATTTTTGCATACAGAAACGGTCTGCAGGGACTTAACAAGGGACTTGTGCCTATGCTTAGCGGTGTGATGGAGCTTGTGTCGAGATTGATTGCAATACTTGCCCTGTCAAAGCCATTTGGTTACGTCGGTGTGTGCTTTGCAGATCCGGCAGCCTGGCTTACAACAGGAATACTACTTATTGTGACCTACTATGTGTGGGAGATGCGCATGAGGAAGAAGATACAGATAAAATAGATTTCACACAAATTGGTTTATTCGTGGTACAATTAAGCCACGGATAAATCAATTTCATTTACAGAGATAAAGAGGCGGATTGCATGAATTATTATGAGCTTTCAAACACTGTCACCCCTGATACCATTGGATACAAAAATGGCTTATGGCAGAAAAGATATGTGCAGATTTACAGAGTATTGATTGTTGTATGGAGTGTTTTGACATTAAGCTTGTTGTTTGGAATGTTCCATAGGGATGACTATAGTTCAGGAATGATTAAATCATGTTTATTGCTCTTTTTTGCAGGTATTATTTTTCTGGTGTTGATGCTGATCGCTGTTGTTAATATATCAGCGAAAAGGACAGAGAATTGGAGCCTTCAGGACAGGCATGATTACAATTTGGCTATGTACAGGACCAGATACAAGAATAATAGGCAGCTTAAGTCAGTTGTGTTGATAGTGATGGCTAAGCAGCAGCTTCTTATGTCAAACTATGATCTGGCCGCACAGGCTCTTGCAATGGTTGATATCAATTGTGTGAAGCTGCCATATTTAAGAGATTATTATTTTTGCAATGCTGCAGTTTTGTTCCTATGTGATAAGCCGGGCTGGCAGGAGTGGCTGGATAAGTGCTATGCTGTGCCGGCGAATCAAAAGCAGATGACGGACATGCAGATTGATGCATTGTTTTTATCAGAAAATGCAAAAATGGATTTGTGTCAGGCAATTTACGCAGACACCAGGATAAAGCATAAGTGGCCGACAGCAATTGTAGTTACTGCGATATTGGTGTTGTATGCAGGAATTTTCTATGGAGTAGGAGGCTTACTGTCTCGAGGATATCACTATAGATACTGGTTCGAGCTGTCGTCTGTTTTGATAACATACGCAGGCTGTATGGTCTTGTCGCTTTACTGGATAATCAGGTGGATATTATTCAGTGACAGCGTATCTAAAAAGTCAGAAGGGGTAAGGCTATTCAGAAAAGTAATACTCATAGTCATGTGGCTGTGTTTGATGGCTGCCATGGTTATTAATCTGATAATTTCATTCATCGGCATGGATACGGAGAAAAAGGCATATGCGAATGGTCTTATCTGCATGAGTACTTCGGATGGATATAGCACTGATGAATACTATAACATCAAGGTTGGACCTTTCCTGAGACGAAGTCTGACATTCAAGGAAACAATAAAGTTTGGACTTATAAACTATGATGACAGCACCGATGACAGTGGAAATGATGCTGGTGACAGTGGCGCAAATGACAGTGAGAGCAGCACTGAGAATAATTCACAGCAATTCAATAACGGTTCTGAAAATACAGAAAATGAGAATGCAGGAAATGAGAACGCAGGCGAAAGCCTGGATACAGAAAGCAAGGCCGTATATGATTACATGGCAGCTGCAGGGATACTCTCAGCCGGGGATGCCGGTATTATTCGCAACGGTTCCACCGCTAAAGGTACTTTTTATTCTGTTTTCGAAACCGGCGAGGCGGATGGAAGTACGTATGAGAATAGGTTAGTTTATGACAGAGTTTCCGAAAATGGACAGTGTGATTTGTTTGTTTATGAGCAGTTGGTTAGTGGCTCAGATACAAGGCTACTGGGATTTTATGCTGTAAATAAAACCACAAATGAGGTTTTCTCAGCGGATAGAAACTCATGGGGTGGTGTGAGCAGCAGGGAATATCAGGACGCAACAGGAGAAAATTAGGCTGGTACATGTCACATAAACGATGTACTAGCTGGTTGTCTCCCTGCGGATCAGCACAGGCGCTATCTTTTTGTGCGTTGGCGCCAAATCTGGCTCAGGCTTTCTTTGCTTGCGGTTATCCATCTGCTTGACGAGCAAATCCATGGCGGTTCTTGCGATTACATCTATCTGCTGGCCGATGGTGGTGATTGGAATTATGGCTTCGTTGGCAATTGGTGAATTGTCGAAGCGACTATCTCATAGCTGTCCGGAAAGCAGCCGTATTTTTGTATGACAAGGTTCAAAAACATGTTGGCATATGTGTCGTTTGCCAGGAATACCCCTTTCTTTTTATCAGGATATTTCTCATCTATATTGTTAAAAATCACCTTCATCTGAGAAAATAAATCGTTGTACGAATCACCGGATACGTTCAGGCTGAGCTCATAGGGAATATTGTGCTCGGTACAGGTGTCCTCAAACGCACGGATTCTGTCGTATGCCGGGACATACTTTGGCACATCTACATTGATATGGATGAGGATATCACATTTGTCACGTATTAAAAGAGATGTGGCCTGAAGCGCACCCATATAGTTGTCGGAGGTGACACTGCTTATATGCATGGATTCTCGCTCGATTGCGACAATTGGAATGTGGTATGAGGCAAGCTTTTCAGATGAGAGAGTGTGACTTAGCACGATAAGACCCTCTATCTGATAAGCTAAAAGTTCATCAATGTAGTTTTCTTCCTCAGCCGCCCCCTTGTCACTCATAAAGATGAGAAACTTATAGTGATAGTTAGCGTAGGTGGCTAAAAGCTGTGTGAGCATCTCAGAGTAGTAGTGCAGGTAAAGGTTTGGCACTATTATGCCGACAAACTCGCTCTTACCGTTTGCGAGAACCTTTGCGAGCTTATTCTTCTTATAGCCGAGCTCATCAAGCGCACGGGAAATCTTTTCCTGATTCTCTAGTGTCAGAGAGTCCGGATGATTGAAATATCTTGAAATCGTTGTTTTTGAAAAGTGTGTATATTCCGCAATATCTGCAAATGTAACCTGTTTTTTTCCATGGGATGTCTCCTTATAAAAATTACTTATATTACAAATGTTTATAAACAGTATACAGCGCAATTTCCAAAATATCAACAAAAAGTAACCGGTTACTTTTTTTGAGAAAAGTATTGACACAGCACAAATGATATTGTATTATCAAATTACAAAGTAACCGGTTACTTTACCGGTTACACAAGAGCGTAAATTAAGTATAAAAGACAAAATGTGAAAAAGAGTGGAGGTCACAGCAAATGAAAGAAAAAAAGCAGTCATTGAAAAGCAAAGTGACATATGTGAAGAAAAACTGGATGTTGTACATATTTTTCCTTATGCCGGCACTTTTACTGACAATTATATTCAAGTATGTTCCGATGGGCGGACTGCTCATAGCATTCAAGGATTACAATGTCATAAAGGGTGTTCTGGGGAGTCCATGGGTCGGGCTTGAATATTTCAAGAGATTTTTATCATCACCTGATTTTATGAACTACCTTATGAATACGTTAAAGGTAAGTATTTACGGATTGTTATGGGGATTTCCGGTACCGATCATACTTGCACTGCTTCTGAATCGTATTCGCAAAGAGGGCATCAAGAAAAAGATACAGCTTTTGATTTACGCACCGAATTTTATTTCAGTTATTGTACTTTGTGGTATGGTTCGTATGTTTTTATCACCAATCGGACCTATGAACAAGCTGCTCGGTATCAGCACAAACTGGATGACAATGCCGGCCGCATTCAGAACCATCTACATAGCGAGCGGCATCTGGCAGGGAGCAGGCTGGGCTTCAATCATGTACACAGCGGCATTATCCAATGCGAGCAAGGAGCTTGAAGAGGCAGCGAGAATGGACGGCGCAAACATCTTCCAGCAGATGTGGTATGTTGAGCTTCCGGCTATTAAGAATATTATAGTGATACAGTTCATCCTGCAGGCAGGAAATATTATGAGTATCGGTTTCGAGAAAGCCTATGCGTTACAGACAGATATGAACTTACCGGCATCGGAAATTCTTTCTACATATGTATACAGAATCGGACTTTTGAATGGAGACTATGGTTATTCAACAGCGGTTGGTCTTTTCAACTCGGTAATCAACGTAATATTGCTGATTATAGTCAATGCGGTTGTAAAGAAGCTGAACGATGGTGAAGGAATCTAGGAGGAAAGTGCAATGGAAAAAGATATGAAGACAAAAATCAAATATTCACGGACTGATAAAATTGTTCTTGGAATTGGATATACACTTCTTGGGTTGTTTGTGCTTGCAATAATTGTTCCGTTAGTATATGTAGTGCTTGCATCTTTCATGGATCCGACGGTACTTAACAACCAGGGACTGAGCTTCAACATAAAGGACTGGACTATTGATGCATACAGACGAGTTCTGGAAAATGACATGATATGGCGCGGATTTTTTAATTCGTTTTTTTACTCGATAGTGTTTGCGGCAATCTCAGTATTTGTCACAATCCTGGCAGCATATCCTATGTCTAAAAAGGAGTTTGTCGGAAGAAGATTTTTCAATGTGATTTTTATTATCACAATGTTTTTGGAGGAGGAATGATTCCTACATTCATCCTTATAAATCAGCTCCATATGGTAAACACCGTCTGGGCAATCCTCATTCCGGGAGCTTTCAATGTGTGGAATATGATTTTGGCGAGAACCTATTATCAGTCAGTGCCAAATGAGCTTCGTGAGGCATCAGCCATAGACGGAGCAAATGAAATACAGCATTTCTTTAAGATTATGCTTCCGGTTTGTAAGCCGATTATTGCGGTGCTTATGCTTTGGTCATTTGTAGGAATGTGGAACAGCTACTTTGATGCAATGATTTACCTGAATGACGCAAATCTCCAGCCATTACAGCTTGTACTGCGTTCAATTCTCGTGCAGAATACACCTCAGCCGGGCATGATTGCAGATATCCAGAGCACAGCTGAGATGGCAAAGGTTGCAGAGCAGCTCAAGTACGCTACAATTGTTGTATCAAGTTTACCACTTTTGATTATGTATCCATTTTTCCAGAAATATTTTGATAAAGGAATCATGGTTGGATCTGTTAAGGGCTAACAGAAAGGATGAGTATGGATATGAAAAAAGAAGCTTCAAAAAATTAATTACACTTTCGCTTACACTTGCAATGCTGACAGGTGTGGCAGGCTGTGGAAAGCAGCAGAGCTTAAATGCTGAGACAAATCCGGACACACCGGTATCAGATGTGCAGTTCCCTCTGAAGGAGAAGGCTGAGCTGTCATTTATCACAAGTGCACCGGCCACATCCACACAGGATCCTAATGAGAGGACTATCTTCAAGAGAATGGAGAAGCAGACCAACGTGCATATCGACTGGACATGCTTCGTTTCAGACCAGTTCTCTGACAAGAAGAATCTGGCATTGGCGCAGTTTGGTAATCTGCCGGATGGACTGTTTAATGCAGGTATGAGTGATTACGACCTGCTCAGATATGCAAAGCAGGGTATTATTATTCCGGTTGAGAATCTGATTGACAAATATATGCCTAATCTTCAGGCAGTTTTTGAGAAATATCCTGAATATAGGACAATGTGTACCGCACCTGACGGACATATCTATTCATTTCCATGGATAGAGCAGCTTGGTGCAGGAAAAGAGGCAATTCAGGCAATCGGAGATATACCTTATATCAACAAGAAATGGCTTGATTATCTGGACTTGAGGTGCCGACCACTACAGATGAGCTCGAGCAGGTGCTTATTGCATTCAGAGATCATGCAGACGAGCTTGAGAAAGAGTTTGACATTGAGGGCGGTGTCATTCCTATGTCATTTATTATAAACAACGGTGACCAGGATCCAGCCATCCTCATGAACGGCTTTGGTGAGGGTTATGGTGATACAGGTGACCACTTTGCAGTAACAGATGAGGGAAAAGTCATCTATGCTCCGACACAGGAGGGCTACAAGGAGGGGATCGAGTGGCTTCACAAGCTTGTCACAGAGGATTTGATTGACCCTGAGGCATTTACACAGGAGTGGTCAACCTACGTAGCAAAGGGTAAAAACCACAGATACGGGCTTTGCTTTACATGGGACATTGCAAACATTGACAATAACACAGATTACGTCATGCTTCCTGCTCTCACAGGACCTGACGGAGTCAGAAATATCACCAGACAGAACAACAGTGAGACGAGTGGTTTCGACAGAGGACGATGCGTACTGACATCAAGCTGCAGGGATACGGCTTTGGCAGCCGCGTGGATTGATCAGATGTATGCTCCAATCCAGTCTCCACAGAATAACTGGGGAACATACGGTGAGAAAGATTCGTTCAATATATTTGAGATGAGTACAAACGCTAACGGCGGACAGATGTTAAAGCATATGGATCTGGGCGATCAGTCACCGGTTGAAGTGCGTGAGGCACAGTCAGTAAACGGACCGCTTGCTGTTTTAAACGAGTACTATGATGTTTATGTGACAGAGCCTGCAGATGCCAAGTGGCGTCTTGACAACATGCATGAGGCTTATCTGAAGGACATGAACAGTAAGTATGTCTATCCAAACGTGTTCATGAGCATAGATGACACCAACAAGGTGTCACAGTACGACACAGACATCAAGAAATATGCTGAGCAGAAAAAGGCCGACTGGATATTAAACGGCGGCATTGATAAGGAATGGGATTCATACCTTAAGAAACTTGATAAATATGGTTTACAGGATTATTTGAAGATAAAGCAGAAATATTTTGACAGCTATCAGAAATCCCTTGAGAGTACGTCAGAGGGCAAATAGGTTACTGTTCATAATTCTGTATTACCGGCAAAGCAAACAGAATGGGAGGATTTGCATGAGCGAATTATTGGAAAAAGCAAGAAGCTACGAGGCAAAAAAAATAGCTGCTACAGATAAAGAGAGTAAACCTTTGTTTCATATCAGTGCACCGGCAGGATGGATTAATGATCCGAATGGATTTTCTGTCTATAACGGAAAAATTCATCTGTTTTATCAGTACTATCCATATCTGCGTGAGTGGGGACCTATGCATTGGGGGCATAGTACGACAAGCGATATGATTAAATGGGAGCAGCTTCCGTGTGTGCTGGCACCTGACGAGGAATATGATAAAAAAGGATGTTTCTCAGGAAGTGCCATTGAGGCAGATGGTAAGCATGTGCTTGTATACACAGGTGTCACAAGGATTAAACTTCCTGACGGCAGTGAGCAGGAGAGACAGAACCAGTGCATCGCATTTGGAGACGGACTTAATTATGTGAAGCATGAGAATAATCCTGTTGTGACAGGCGATATGCTTCCTGAAAACTGCAGCAGAATCGATTTCCGTGACCCTAAAATATGGAAAGAGGATGACACATATTATCTTATAGTTGGAAGCAAGGACTTAAACAATGTGGGACAGGTAGTGCTCTGCTCTTCAAAAAACCTGATCGATTGGCAGTTTGAGACAATCCTTGCGGCAAACAGCACAGGCAAAATAGGTACCATGTGGGAGTGCCCGGACTTCTTTGGGCTGGAGGATAAGCATGTGCTCATCTGTTCACCGCAGAGTATGAAGGCAGACAAATATGAGTTTCATAACGGACACAACTCTGTATATTTTCTGGGGGATTATGATAAAGAAAATCATGTATTTATCAAGGAAGAGCCGCACACACTTGACTATGGCATGGACTTTTATGCACCGCAGACTACACTGCTTCCGGACGGACGTCGCGTGATGATTGCCTGGATGAAGTCGTGGGATGCATGTGTCGTTCCTGATTCGCAGGATTGGCAGGGCATGATGACACTGCCTCGTGAGCTTGAAATAAAGGACGGCCGTATCTGGCAGAAGCCGGTTAAGGAAATAGAAAATTATCGTGCAAACAAGTGTCATTATACAGATAAAAAAATAGACTGCTACACGACCTTTGATGGCATAAAAGGCCGTACTCTCGACATGACAGTGGAGCTTTCAGGCGAGGAGTACCATGACTTCACTGTTGAAATGGCATGCGATGATGAGTATAGCACAGCGTTTACCTACAACAGAGTCGCAGGCGTGCTCGAGATTGATCGTACCTGCTGTGGCGTCACAAAGGATGTCGTCTGTGTCAGAAAAATTAAGATCGCAGATACAGACAGAAAGCTAAAGCTTCGTTTCATCATGGACAGACAGTCTATAGAGCTCTTTATCAATGACGGACAGCAGGTCGCAACCACAGCTATCTGTACACCTCTTCAGGCAGACGGAATCAGCTTTAACTGTGACGGAAGTGCTGTTGTGGATATTGAAAAATATGATATAATTTTGTAATATGACAGCATATCAGTAGAGCATACAAATAATAACCGGACAAATTATTGGTCCGGTTATTTGTAGAATAATATACAGGATATTTTGACAGGAAAGAAAGAGGTACAATATGGATGTAGTTGCATTAGGTGAATTACTTATAGATTTTACAGAAAACGGTACAAGTGCGCAGGACAATAAGCTTTTTGAGGCTAATCCGGGTGGAGCTCCATGTAACGTGCTTGCCATGCTTCAAAAGCTCGGTCATCAGACTGCTTTCATCGGAAAAGTGGGACAGGATGCGTTCGGAAGGCTGCTTGTTGATGCCGTAAAGGAGCAGGGCATCGACACAACAGGCGTGCGCTATGATGACAATGTACATACCACTCTTGCATTTGTACAGACCGCAGCAGACGGAGACAGAGATTTCTCATTTTACAGAAATCCGGGAGCAGATATGATGCTGACAGCGGATGAGGTGGATTTATCCCTTGTGAGAAACGCAAAAATTTTCCACTTCGGAAGTCTTTCAATGACAGATAAGACCTGTGAGAATGCGACAAAGCATGCAATAGCTGCCGCAAAAGAGGCAGGCGCACTGATTTCCTTTGACCCTAATCTGCGCAAACCGCTCTGGAAGAGCATGGACGATGCAAAAGAGAAGATAAGCTGGGGCCTGAGTCAGTGTGACATCTTAAAAATATCTGATGATGAGATTGAATTCATGACAGGCGAAAAGGATATAAAGACAGGTGTGAAGAAGCTCATAGATGAGTATCACATTCCGTTTATCTGTGCCACCATGGGCAAAAACGGAAGTATGGCATTTTTTGACGGACATATCGTGGAGGCAGCTCCGTTCCTGCGAGATGACACTGTCGAGACTACAGGTGCAGGAGATACTTTCTGTGCATGCTTGCTTCACGATGTGCTGGAGCATGGTATCAATGACCGGAAGGATGACGATGTGAAAAAGATGCTCACATTCGCAAATGCGGCAGCCTCTCTTATTACCACGAGAAAGGGCGCACTTCGCGTGATGCCTGAGAAGGGTGAGGTTGAGGCTGTAATTAAGTAGTTATAATTTAATACGATAAAAGAGATTATACTCTTCTTAATCTATGTTTAAAAACGTGATTAAGAAGATATATTTGTTTCTTGCAGTGCATAATTGTATTGGCTATAATATCATATATAAAACAATGATTTGAGACTATACAGGGAGTCAGATATGGTAAAAACGATTGGTATTGGGAAACAGGATTTTGCTTCTGTTATAGAAGATAATTGCTTTTTTGTGGACAAAACGAGCTTTATAAAGGAATGGTGGGATTCAAAGGATGATGTGACTCTCATCACGCGTCCGAGGCGTTTTGGAAAAACACTTAATATGAGCATGCTTAACTGCTTTTTTCAAATCAGTATAAGGACAGGAGCGATTTGTTTGATTCATTGTCTATATGGGAGGATGAGGACTATCGAAAAATTCAGGGTACTTATCCTGTGATTTTTATGAGCTTTGCTTCGGTTAAGGCCGACAATCTGGGAGATGCAAAAATCCAGATAAAAGCACAGATAGAGGCTGTTTACAAAAGGCACAGATATCTGCTTGAGGGGGATACTCTGACAGCAGACGAAATAGCTGATTTTGAAGGAACAAATACCAGGATGGGTGATGCTGAGAGTGGATTAAAATTAAATATTTTGTGTGAGTATTTTCATCGTTACTGGGGAAAGAAGACGATAATTATCCTTGATGAGTATGATACTCCTATACAGGAGGCATATCTTCATGGATATTGGAATGAGTTTACTGCATATATAAGAAGCCTGTTTAATGCAACGTTCAAGACAAATCCGTATATGGAGCGTGCTATTATGACAGGAATCACGCGTGTATCAAAGGAATCAATTTTTTCAGACCTCAATAATCTGAATGTAATAACCACGACCTCAAGCAGTTATGCAACGAGCTTTGGATTTACAGAGAATGAAGTTTTTGATGCAATGGAAGAGTATGGTCTGTCCGGTGAAAAAGATACTGTAAAAAAATGGTATGACGGTTTTAAATTTGGAAATCACAGTGATATTTATAATCCATGGTCTATAACGAATTTTCTAAAGGAAAAACAGATAAGTCCATACTGGGCATCTACCAGCTCAAACGGTCTGGTAAATCGTTTGATCAGAACAGCATCTGCAGAAATAAAATCTATGATGGAAACACTTCTGGAAGGCGATTCTGTGGAGGTTAGCATTGACGAACAACTGGTGTTTGAACAGCTCGATAACGATGAAAATGCCATTTGGAGTCTTTTGCTTGCCAGCGGTTATTTAAAGGTTGATTCCTTAGAAAAAAGAGGTCTTACGCTTGAACCGTGGTATCATCTGAGCATTACAAATCTTGAAACCGTAAGTATGTTTTCAAATATGTTCAGAGGATGGTTTAATGCCTCTGTTTCGAATTATAATGGATTCATAAGGGCATTGCTTAGAGGCAATGTAAAGGAAATGAACATATACATGAATGAGGTCGCTTTATCTACCTTCAGCAGCTTTGACAGCGGAAAGCATCCTTCGGGAAAATCTGAACCGGAGAGATTTTATCATGGTTTTGTCTTAGGCCTGCTGGTCGAGCTTAGAGATAAATATGAAGTGCAGTCAAACCGTGAAAGTGGCTATGGCAGATATGATGTGATGATCATTCCACGTGATAAAAATTCGCAGGCTGTAATAATAGAATTTAAGGTTATTGATTCGCAAGAGGAGACATCACTGGATATGACTGCGGATAGTGCTTTGAAGCAGATTGAAGAGAAAAATTATGATGCAAAGCTTTTGGAACGAGGATATAAAAGAGAAGCAATTCAACATTATGGTTTCGCATTTGAAGGAAAGAAAGTATTGATAAAGAAGGCACAAATCTAAATGAAACAAAAATTATCAGTTGCACCAACACTCAAAAACTACGACAAGAAAAATTTCCCAAAGGACATTCTTGCGGGAATCATCATCATGGCGGTTTCGATTCCTATATCGATGGGCTATGCGCAGATATCCGGGCTACCGGCGGTATATGGCTTGTATGGCTCGGTATTCCCAATCATATTGTTTGCTCTGTTTTCCACATCACCGCAGTTTATATTCGGTGTGGATGCTGCTCCGGCGGCGCTTGTCGGAGCAGCAGTGCTTGGCATGGGAATAGAGGCAGGAAGCAAAGAGGCCATGACGGTTGTACCGGTGTTTACATTTTTTGTGGCACTGTGGCTTTTGGCATTTTACTTCATGAATGCCGGAAAGCTGGTGAACTACATATCTGCGCCGGTTATGGGCGGATTTATCACAGGCATATGTACTACAATCATACTGATGCAGGTGCCAAAGCTCATGGGCTCTGCGGCAGGAACCGGAGAGCTTTTTGAACTGTCTGAGCATATATGGGAGGCCTTACACCACATAAATGCAGCCGCACTTGTCATGGGGATTGTAGCGCTTGCCATTTTGGTTGTGAGTAAGAGGCTTGTTCCAAAGTTTCCTATGGCGGTTGTGCTCATGGTAACAGGCGCGCTTTTTACATATTTTGGACCGGTAAAGGAGTGGGGAGTGCCGACTCTTTCAGCAGTTGAGCCCGGCATGCCGCGGTGGTATATACCGGATTTCGAGGCAGTTTTTTCAGTTCAAAAGGCCTCAGAGGTAATAGTTTTAAGTCTTTCGGTTGCTGTTGTCATCATGGCAGAGACACTTCTGGCAGAAAACAATTTCGCACAGAAAAACGGATACAGAATAGATGATAACACGGAGCTTTTGGCATTTTCCATAGGAAATATGGCTGCGGCTTTTACGGGCTGCTGTCCGATAAACGGTTCAGTGTCACGAACTGCGATGAGCGAGCAGTACGAGGGTAAGACACAGCTCACAGGGCTTGTTGCAGGCGTTTCCATGATAGCAGTGCTTCTTTTTTGCACAGGCTTTATAGGATATCTGCCGGTTCCGGTGCTCACGGCGATTGTCATATCAGCGCTCATGGGTGCCACGGAGTTTCATCTGGCAAAGAGACTGTGGAAGGTCAGCAGGACAGAATTTTTCATATTTGTTGGTGCTTTTTTCGGAGTACTTATTCTGGGTACGATAAACGGAGTTTTGATAGGAATCATTTTGTCTTTTGCCGAGATGATAATCAGAAGCGCAAAGCCGGCCACCTGCTTTCTCGGTGTGCAGCCGGGACACAGTCATTTCCGCGATATCAGGGAGAGCACAAACATCCACGAGATTGACGGTGTGATTATTTACAGATTTTCGAGCGGCCTGTTTTTTGCAAATGCAAAGGTACTTGTGCGCGATATTGAGGACCACCTAAAGCATGATACAAAAGCTGTCATAATCGATGCCGGAGCTATCGGAAGTATTGATATCACAGGAGCTGACAGCATAGAGTCACTTTACCGCTCACTGAAACAAAAAGGTGTAAAGCTATACATAACAGAGCACATTGCAGAGCTCAACGAGCAACTCAGGAAGCTGGGCTTAGGCTATTTAATTGAGCAGGGCTGTGTCAGAAGGACAATACATATTGCGCTAAAGGATATGGGAATAAACAGACCTTATCCGCTTGAGGGTGGCGTAGATAACGAGGAGCGCAGTGCCTCAAGAAAGCGTGCTGACAACAGAGTGCAGGAGTTTGTCTGGGCGTTTGGCGCCGAGAGTGAGGAGCAGATTGAAAAGCAGATAAAGCTTCAGATAGAACAGCTCAAAAAGACAAAGGATATAGAGGAAATCATGCATGGCCGCTGGGCGCATATGGATGAGTTTGACCAGGATGAGTGGCTGGAGCATCTGGAGGAGCATCTGAAAGAAATCGTCAACATATCAGGAAAGGATGTGCACACGCTTGCGGCAGATATCGAGATGCACCGTCGCGAGGTGCATGAGCGTATAGCAAGAGAGCATCCGGAGCTTGCAGAGCGGTTTGCACAGAGGAGACACCTGCTTGATAAGCATCTGAAGGAGAGAAGGCCTGAGGTCTACAGGATTATCGTGCAGCTAAGGGAGGGCAACAAGCATAAATGAACATAAACCAGACACTCAAACAATACTTTGGCTACGACAGTCTTAGAACAGGGCAGGAGGAGCTCATAAACGGCATACTTGCAGGGCACGATGTGCTCGGTATCATGCCGACAGGCGCAGGAAAATCGCTGTGCTACCAGCTTCCGGCGCTTATGCTTAAAGGAATTACGCTTGTCATTTCGCCACTTATCTCGCTTATGTCAGATCAGGTCAAGGCTTTAAACCAGGCAGGAGTGCATGCCGCCTATATCAACAGCTCACTGACCGAAAACCAGATAAGGATAGCACTTTCATATGCCTCACAGGGGCGCTACAAGATAATCTATGTCGCTCCGGAGCGCCTCAACACGCCACGTTTTCTGGATTTTGCCTGCAACGCGGACATATCAAGCTGACAGTTGATGAGGCACACTGTATATCGCAGTGGGGGCAGGATTTTAGGCCGAGCTATCTGGAAATTGCCGGATTTTTAACGAGACTTCCAAGACGACCGATAGTCAGTACGTTTACAGCGACCGCCACGGAGCGCGTGAAAAATGATATAGTGGCTTCGCTTGGACTTAACAATCCGGTTACTATGGTGACAGGGTTTGACAGACCTAACTTATTTTTCAGGGTTGTTACAAGAAAGGGAGGCAGTCAGAAGGACAACAGTATCATCAACTATGTGAAAAAGCATGAGGACGAAAGTGGAATAATATACTGCGCAACGAAAAAGAATGTGGATAAGCTGTATACTCTTTTAAATGAGCAGGGCATTTCGGCGGGCCGTTACCACGCAGGGCTTTCAAATGATGAGCGTAAGCAGAATCAGGAGGATTTTACATATGACAGAATCCGTGTGATGGTTGCCACAAACGCATTTGGAATGGGAATTGACAAGTCAAATGTGAGATATGTGCTGCATTACAACATGCCACAGAGCCTCGAGTATTACTATCAGGAGGCCGGAAGAGCGGGGCGAGACGGTGAGGAAGCGGAATGTGTGCTGTTTTTCTCAAAGCAGGATATCATGATAAACAAGTTCCTTCTGCAGAATAAGGCCTCAGCTGGCGATGTGGCATCCGACATGCAAAAGACAGCCAATGACCAAAGAAAGCTGCAGCAGATGATAAATTACTGTGAGACGGACAAATGCCTGAGGGAGTTTATACTTTCATATTTCGGAGACACAACGCCATGCATCTGCAACAAATGCAGCAACTGTGTGGTTGTGGAGGATGAAGAGGAGGAGACATACGTTGAAACCGGCAAAAAGCGCAAGAAGGCAGCACAGCTTGCAGGGCTTAACGAGCTTGGTGTTGCGCTGTTTGAAAAGCTGCGCAGCATGCGTACAGAACTTGCTGCAGAAAAGTCGGTGCCACCGTATATCATCTGTTCTGATAAGACCTTAAAGGATATGTGCGCAAAGTTGCCGCGGGATAAGGAACAGCTTGCCGATGTGTATGGAATGGGCGAGCAGAAGATACAAAATTACGGTGAAGTGTTTGTGACGGCGGTAAATTCATTTGTTGCAGATAACCCAAATCCATCAGGCAGCACGACCGGTGAAAGACCACAGACTGTTTTAAGCGATGAGGAGGCTGCTGAAACCGGCAGCACGAGAAAAAAGAAGCTTCCGTTTTACATCGAGCCACAGAGGCTTGATGAGGTAGAACTCACCGACAAATGCAGGCTTACAGAGCTTACAAACAAAATAAATGAGCTGTGCCCTGCGGATAAGGAGCACAAAAAGCTTGCAGCCTCGTTTATAAACGAGCTTCTTATTGCAGAGGGATATCTGGAGGAAGTTACAGAAGACGAGAACAAGATAAAGCGTGTCACCGAAAAAGGACGAAGCGTAGGGATAGATGAGGAAGAACGCAAGGCAAAATTTGGTGGAAGCTATTACGCTATCACCCACTCGAAGCAGAGCCAGCAGGTGATAATAGAAATGCTGAAAAAACACTATAGCGGAATTAAACCACAGGAGTAAATGGACTTTAGATAAACTGGATATATAAATTTATATAAAATTGGATATATACTTGATGCCACATAAGAGTATTATATAGTTTAATTGTAATATTTAGGAGGCATTTTATGAGAAACGAAAAAGTTCAAAAACTCACACTTACAGCACTTATGGCAGCTTTATCATATGTCATATTCACATTTTTACAGATTAAGGTCACATTACCGGGTGGCAGCGCCACATCCTTTCACCTTGGCAACGCAGTCGTAGTACTTGCAGCTTTGCTCTTAGGCGGAGTATACGGAGGAATCGGTGGAGCAATAGGAATGACAATCGGCGATTTACTTGACCCGATATACATCACCGGAGCACCAAAGACATTTTTTCTCAAGCTTATGATTGGTATTATCACCGGTCTTGTAGCACACAAGCTTGGAAAGATTACATATTCAACCGACAGGAAGCATGTATTTAAATGGACAGTCCTTGCAGCATGTGCAGGAATGCTCTTCAACTTTATTTTTGACCCGATAATAAGCTATTTCTACGATATGCTTATCCTCGGAAAGCCGATGGCACAGCTCAAAATCGCGTGGAGCGTGACCACAACAGGAGTCAATGCAGTGATATCAGTGATTGCTGCGACAATCGTGTATATGGCACTGAGACCGGTGCTCATCAAGGCAAATCTGTTTTTTAAGATTGGCAAAGAAAAATAATTGTTACATAATTTTATAAAAAAATCCACATACATCATGTTGAAAAAGATGTATGTGGATTTTTGTTCTCAAGGTGATTCGAATAGAGTGTGGACAAGTACGAGTATCGTGCCGTTGTCATATTTTATGATTTAACTGCCGCAACAAAATCATGTATCTTTTCCGCATTCTTACCCGCTCCGTCATCATTTTCTACACCTGAGGATACATCGACTCCGTCAGGATGCACGGCTTCAATTGCCATGCGCACATTGTCTGGATTTAAGCCACCTGCGAGCAGCAGCAGCTTTTCATCGCGGGGGATATTGTCAACCAGCTTCCAGTCAAAGGTTTTTCCACTGCCGGGCTCAATGGCATCAAACATATAGCCTGCAATGCGTGAATCGTTGTGATACTTTTCATAGCTGTCCATATCAGAGGCATTGAAGGCTTTGAGGATCGGGATAGCTATTGCTGCCTCCGCCTCTGTCTCCGGAATTTCCCCATGTATCTGGATATAGTCAAAGCCTGCAGCCTCAATCTGTCTGACCTGCTCTATGGATGGCGAAACTACAACGGCGACTCTTTTGATGGAAGCATCAAGGGCTGCCATAATCTCCCTTGCCTGTTCGATGGATATATTCCTCTTACTCTTTGGAAAAAATAACACCATACCCGCAAAATCAACGTGATTTTCGTTGAGATACCGGGCTTCAGCAGGTGAAGTCAGACCGCAGATTTTTATTTTGGTGTTGGAATTTGTATCTAAATTTATTTTTGTATTTATATCTTTATTATTATATATATTCTGTGTATTCATATCCTAAGAATAGCATTGTTGCAGGTTGATCGCAAGTGGATATATGTTAAACTATTGAGCATTAGTCGCAAGTGGATGTACGTTAAATTATTGAGTATAGTGTGTGCTCCAGGGTACCCGCGGCTTGCGAATAGAATACTACAAATAACGGTTAATACGGATTGCATGCGCAAAAATGAGATGTTATAATGCAGTTAATAAACAGTAATAAAACAGGAGATAACAATTATGTCAACAGAAGAGATTAAAGAATATATTGGAACACAGCTCAAGGCACTCACATCAATAGCAAGCCCTACAGGCTTCACAAAAAATGCCACAGACTATCTGATGAAGCAGCTTGAGGCTATGGGATATGCGCCACAGCTTTCAAATAAAGGAAATGTCAGCGTAGAAATCGGTGGAGAGGGAGCACCTCTGGTATTGGCAGCGCATGTGGACACACTTGGAGCCATGGTACGTTCAATAAAGGATAACGGACGTTTGCGCCCGACAACTATCGGTGGTCATCAGTGGAGCACAGCAGATGGAGAAAACTGCATGGTTTTTACGCGTGATGGCAGAATGTACACAGGCGTGGTGCTAAATACAGAGCCATCGGCACATGTGGCAGACGAAAAGGTCGAGATAAAGGAAGAAAACATGGAAATCCTGCTCGATGAAAATGTGAATGACAAGCAGGGCGTAGCGGCACTTGGCATCCAGACAGGCGACATTATAGCTATGGATCCGCGCACAGTCATCACAGAGAGCGGCTATATCAAGAGCCGTTTCCTTGATGATAAGCTGTCAGCTGCCATCTTACTCGGGGTGGCTCATTCCGTAAAGGAGGAGGGCTGGAAGCTAAACCGCAAGGTCACACTGCTCTTTACGGTTTATGAGGAGGTAGGTCACGGCGGAAGCTTCATACCGGAGGATACAGAGGAGATGATTTCTGTAGACATGGGCTGCGTTGGAGCAGACCTCGGCTGTACAGAGCATATGGTTTCAATCTGTGCGAAGGATTCAGGCGGACCTTACAACTATGAGCTTGTTACAGAGCTTTCAAACCTGGCAAAGAGCGAGGGGCTTGACTATGCAATCGATGTTTATCCGCACTACGGCTCTGATGTCGAGGCCACATTACACAGCGGCTATGATATCCGTCATGGGCTTATAGGTGCAGGGGTTTATGCATCGCATAACTATGAGCGCTCACATATGGATGGCGTGGAGAATACCTATAAGCTTTTGAAGAAATATATTACAAAATAGCATCATTGTGATACTAAATTTCATGTATTCAAACAAAGTAGGAGAGAGGTAAATACACCATGAATTTAAAAAAAGTTCATCACATTGCCATTATTGGGAGCAACTATGAGAAATCAAAGCACTTTTATGTGGATCTGTTAGGTTTTTCTATTATTCGAGAAAATTACAGACCAGAACGTGATGATTACAAAATTGATCTTCAACTCGATGAGATAGAATTAGAACTTTTTATCATTAAAAATTGTCCGAAGCGTCCTAGTTATCCGGAGGCTTACGGTCTCAGGCATCTTGCCTTTGCTGTAGATTCGGTCGATGATACTGTAAGAGAATTGAATAAAAGGGGCATCATAACTGAGCCGATTAGACTCGATACTTACACAGGCAAAAGAATGACATTCTTTCATGATCCGGACAATCTACCCTTGGAAATTCACGAATAAGGTATTGCAGTTAAAAGATGTGCCCTGGTTTGGGCTGTGATTTTATAAATTCTTTAGGTAGAATCGATGATGGGGTAAACGAAAAAGCAGTTTTGGCATTCCAGTGAACTGCCTCTTCGTTTACACCATTTTCGATTTGACCTAATTGAACAAAGTGAGCGTCCGGGTAGCCACTGCCTATGGACTTTCAATCTTTGGTTC
>ENA-OQIM01000173-OQIM01000173.1-human-gut-metagenome-genome-assembly--contig:-NODE-173-length-22468-cov-2.850454_pt1 | contig 22468 bp, 25 predicted proteins | sample MGYA00242579_ERZ504744 | MGnify/ENA primary metagenome ERZ504744 (study PRJEB26092, sample SAMD00036441) | human gut metagenome | host: Homo sapiens | study: EMG produced TPA metagenomics assembly of...
CTTTCTCATAAGCAACGATCTCAAGTTCCGGAATCTCTCCGCCTGAGAAAATGTTTGCAGAGATACATACTGGATAATTTAGATTTAAGGTTCAGTCTGTCACCTTCGCCTGTTACTAATTCTACTCTGCCTTCGCAGCTGTCAACTACAGAAAAAAAATTTATCGATGTCTTTAATGTTAGATACTTTCATGTTCATTCTCCTTTCAACATGGAAACCATTATTCTCTCTATTCCTTGTGTTCGCGATAATTATAACGCAGATAAATTTCAAAAGCAATTATTTATATTTCACGAATTTTTCATATATTATCATGCTTACTCTGCAATATTGTCAAATAAATAACATACCCCTGACAATAATTCTCTCAGATATTTACATATATCCTGAAATCATCCCGAAAAATTAATATGTAAAAATCGCAATCCCATAAGCCGGCAATGGATATGCGAAGGAAAACTCTCTGTTATCACATTCCTGTTTCACTGCCTTAAATGTCTTTGGCTGCTCCAGAAGTCCATTCTCGTCCATGATCAGCTTGTACTGTTTTTTCTTCGGAACACCAACTCTGTAATCCGGACGGTCAACAGGTGTAAAGTTAACTATGTAAAGAATATTGTTTCTCTTTGTAGGAGACTTTCTCACAAAGCTGAAAATACTTCTGTCCCCGTCATCCGCATTGATCCACTCAAATCCTTCCGGATTATTATCACCGGCATAAAGTGCCGGATATTTCTTATAAATAGTCAGGAGATCATGCACATAATTCTGAAGTTCCTTGTGTGGCTCTTCATTCAGAAGGAACCAGTCAAGTTCTCTCTCCTCACTCCATTCACGAAGCTGTCCGAATTCCTGTCCCATGAACAGAAGCTTCTTACCCGGATGGCAGTTCATAAATGAATAGGCAGCCTTTAAATTCCTGAATTTGTCCGGTAACTCTCCCGGCATCTTCTCAAGCATGGAGCATTTCAGATGAACCACCTCATCATGAGAAAGAACTAATACATATCTCTCACTGTATGCATATGACATGGAGAAAGTCATCTTATTATGATTAAATTTACGGAAATACGGATCCAGCTTCATATATTCCAGAAAGTCATTCATCCATCCCATATTCCACTTCAGACTAAAACCAAGTCCGTCCTTCTCTGCATCCCCTGTAACCATCGGCCATGCAGTAGATTCCTCAGCGATCATCACAGTTCCATGATTCCTTCCAAGAACTACTGTATTCAGATGCTTAAAGAATTCAATAGCCTCCAGATTCTGATTTCCGCCATATTTATTTGCGATCCATTCTCCATCCTTCTTACCATAATCAAGATAAAGCATGGAAGCAACAGCATCCACACGAAGTCCGTCTACGTGGCACTCCTCCACCCAGTAAAGGCATTTGCGATCAGGAAGTTCTTAACCTCCGGGCGTCCGTAATTATAAATCTTGGTACCCCAGTCCGGATGTTCTCCCTGTCTCGGATCTGCGTGCTCATATACTGCGGTTCCGTCAAAGTTCGCAAGACCATGGGCATCTTTCGGAAAATGTGCAGGTACCCAGTCAAGGATAACTCCAATCTTATTCTGATGTAAATAATCCACCATATACTTGAAATCCTGCGGCGTTCCATATCTGGAAGTCGGTGCATAATATCCGGTCACCTGATATCCCCAGGAACCGTCAAAAGGATGCTCTGCGATTCCCATAAGCTCTACATGGGTATATCCCATTTCCTTCACATAAGCTGCCAGAGCATGTGCGAATTCTCTATAGTTATAAAATCCTTTTTCATTTTCCTCTGACTGCGGATGCTTCTTCCATGAACCCGGATGAACCTCATAGATTGCCATAGGCTCTACCTGCTCATCAAACTTATCTCTGTTCTTGATCCATGTGGCATCCTTCCATTTATAGTCTGTGATATCTGTGATCCTGGAGGCTGTACCCGGACGGAGTTCAGCTTCATTTGCATAAGGATCTGCTTTATATAGCTTCTCTCCATGCGCACCCACGATAAAGAATTTATACAGCTGTCCGATCTTTGCCCCCGGAACAAACACTTCATAAACACCGATCGGCCCAACCTTCTCCATCGGGTTTGCTTCTTCCTCCCAGTCATTAAATTCACCGATTACAGAAACAGACTGTGCATTCGGTGCCCAGACCGCAAAATATACACCTTTTTTTCGTCTGTATGTAGTCGGATGGGCACCCAGTTTCTTATATACTTCATAATTGGTTCCCTGTCCAAATAAATATTGATCCAAATCTGTAAATTTCATACTCACACCCATCTGGAGTCCTCCCTTAACTTCGGTTTCTATCTTTTTTGCAGATACTGATTCCATAAAATAATACTGTAACAGGATATCTTACGTTACTGCTCACTCCATTCTCAGTAACGTAGCCAAAATTCATTCCAGATTGCCTGCGGCAATGGAATTTTGGCGTATGAACAGTAACTATCTTACAGCAAGTTCAATCAGGAATACGAACTGACTTTTAGTCATTCTATAAGCCTTATTATACCAACGGACATTCCATACGTCAATTAAAAATATGTGTATATTTAACAATTTTTTTATATATTTTATGTGTTTTTTGTAAAAAACATAAAGAGCAAAGAAGTACCATTGCTCTCTTCTTTGCTCTTTCGTATGTTCGTAATTACTCTGTATGATCCACATTGCAGGATTGCATATGTTTTTTATTCCGTTCCATCTCCGTAATCTACAGAATCATCACTGTAATCTTCCGAATCATCTGAACTTCCATCATCATAACTTCCGTCATCCGAACTTCCATCATCATAGCTTCCATCGTCTGAACTTCCATCCGAATAATCCTCACTTCCGTCTGAGGAATCTGTGCTTCCGTCAGAAGAATCTGTGCTTGCATCAGATGTACCATCTGTTCCGTCTGCAGAAGCTGCTGCATCGGAACCGCCCTGATATCCCGGCACATCTCCATTACTGAGTGTACTCGGCCAGAAATCCACATAACATGCATTCTGTAAGGTCACATTCTTGCTTCTGCCATCTCACTTACCGTTACAAGTTTATATCCCTGTGCAATAAGATCCGGTATCAATCTCAAAGCAGCCTTTACAGATGGCTCATGAATATCATGCATCAGGATGATAGTTCCATCTGTCAGATCTCCATTCATTACTGCACTGTAATCCGCATCTGCATCCAAAAGTTTCCAGTCTTCTGTGTCCAGTGACCACATAAAGAACGGCTTATTTACAGTATTATAAATATCTGAATTTCCGTCCCCGTAAGGCGCACGCGCCACACTCGCAGCCTGGCCACATGCCTGAATCAATGCATCATCTGTATCAGAGAACTGCTTTGCAACTGCGTCAAGATCAATTGTCGTCAACTGTGTATGATCCCATGAATGACTTCCAATCTCACAGCCAAGTTCCAGCATACGTTTTGGCGCATCCGGATATGAACTGACATTCTGACCAAGCATAAAGAATGTTGCATGAGCATTATTCTGTTCCAGACAATCCAGCAGTTCATCTGTATACTCTCCCGGACCATCATCAAAAGTCAGTGCCAGCATCGGACGTACCTTACTCGGATCATAAGATCCGTCTTCATTAAAGTAATAATCCTTCACTCCCTTTTCTACCCATCCTGTCTGTATATATCCGTTTTCGTCAAAAGATAGGTAACACCATCTATATCCTGAAATCCATTTGAAAAATATGTACCATCTGTATTCTGATACCACTTTCCGTTAGCATCCTCATGCCATCCGGCTGTCATCGCGGCAATCTTATCTGTATCTGATTTACCCTTCAATGGCTGTCTCACCGCAGCATCGGAATTTGCCTGAACTTCCTCTGTATCTGCCTGAGCCTGTACAGTCTGATCACTGCTTCCGCCTCCGGCTACATGATGTGCGATCGGAATAATAATTCCTCTCACCACAAACACCACCGCCAGAATCATGCCAATAACACAAAGTCCGATCTTTGTATAATGCCTGATCATCATCTGGCGTTTTTTTCTGCGCATTCTTTCGCGCAACACCCTCTTATCCATGGTTTCCTTTCCCCGCTTCTTTTTGTTAATTAGTCCCTGACAGCGTACATCACAGTACGGAGTAATCCACTTTTATCAATAATCATAACTCATTTATCAGGTAAATACAATGCCAATTATTCACTCTGATCAACATCTTCCGTACCTAATTCCTCTTCCAGATTCTCATCTACATCTGAATTGTCCTGTCCGGAATCATCAGTATCTTCATCTGATACATTCTGATCACTGTCCTGTTCTGCATTTTCTGCCGCAGCATCTGCATCATCTGCCAGCACATCACCGTTTGCGACTTTCTCACTCACACTCGCATTTTTTATAATGAACTCCTCCACTCTGAGAAGTCCGACTGATTCATCTACATAATCCTGTCCGTAAGTTCCAACCAGCTCTGCAATACTGGAAACACCCATCTGTTCTACCAGTTTATCCTGCAGCTGAAGGCTCTCTTTGTCGTCAAGTGACAGTCCCTCTGCATCCATAATCCCCTGCACGATCAGGTTCTGCTTAACCTTACCCTCTGCATACTGCTGACATTGTTCATCAAAATCATCCTGCGAAATACCCTGACTGTCTGTAAACTCTTCCAGAGTCATGTCGGCCTGTTTTGCATAAACTTCCATACTCTTCTTAAATTCAGAAACAGCCTTATCCACATCTTCCTGTGGGTATTCTTTTACTTCAGAGTTCTCAAGCACTGTACTCCATGCAGTATTCTTAAGAACCTCCTGCGCAGATTCCTTTGCGTTTTTCTCAAGTTCACTGCGAATACTCTCACGATAATCATCTACTGTTGTATAATCAGTGTTCTTTGCAACCCATTCATCTGTAAGTTCTCCTTCACGCCGCACGTTCTGCACCGTAACCTTGTATATAACTTCCTTACCTGCCAGAGTTTCGTCTGCATAGTCTGACGGAAAATCAATTTTAATCTCCTTTGTGTCACCCTTTTTCATCCCGATCACACCATTTTCAAACTCCTCAAACATCTGTCCGTCGCCGATCACAAAGTCATAATTATTGGCAGTACCACCGTCAAAAGTCTGTCCGTCTTTAGTGCCTGTATAATTTACAGTCACCAGATCCCCTTCTTTCGCCGCATCAGATACAGGTTCTGCCTTATCTTTCAGATCCTCATCGATCTGCGCCTGTACATCATCGTCAGTGATCGCATCCACCGTATTGTCCAGAGTCAGTCCTTTATATTCTCCGATCGTAATATATTTCTCTACATTCTCAACAGAAACAAGACGCGTAGTTCCTGTCTCTGCTTTCTTCCCGTCAGCAGCTCCTTCTGTCTTTGTACCGTCTGTGATAACAGCACCGCCATCACCACACGCAGATGCTGTCAGTGCAAAACAAACTGCAAGCATGGCAAGATATATTTTTTTCTTCATAATAATCAATACTCCCTTCTACATTCCAGGTACCGGAGTTGGTCTTGAAGAATCCCATACTTCCGATACATCAAAAAGATCACTGAGCATTTCCGGATTATAATACATTCTGTATCCATCCAGATTTCTTCTTCCCTGTCGAAAATAATCATCTGTAATCTGTACAAAATACTGACTGGAATCTACATTACAGAAATAGCGGTATCCCTGACTCTTATAAAACTCATATTTCTCATTGTCTGCCGAATATCCTTCCCAGCTTCCGATATCCGCACCAAATGCAAAAATGATCATATCTGTTTCTCCAAGTATGGGAGCCACATATTTCTTCCATTTTTTATCATCTCTTTTCAGATCATCCAGAGAAGTGGCAGCCACATCCTTATGTCCCCATGTATGGCTTGCAAATTCCCAGCCTTCTGCCTTCATAGCCTTAGCTACCTTTTTTGCATTTTTCACTTCCTGCTTATAGTTAAAATCCGGATGATCTTCCAGGAATTTTTTCTGATCATCCTGCAGTTTTTTTCCGGTCTTATATGCAATATCCGTACGATATCCCAGAACACCGTCATAACCTGTCATTGCAAGGATTCCCTTTCTTCCATGATAGGAAAAATCCGGATGTTCTTTTACAAAAGTATCGATCAGCGGAACCATATCATAATCCCTGTGGAAACACTTCCGTCATCCTCAATATATTCGTTCTTAATCTCACCATTGGAATCCACTACAAGTTTCGATGCGAAACCATCTCCGTCCATATAGTGATAATAACTTACATCATCCTGAGAAAGCACAAATGGAATTTTTCCCGGCGGCAGCATAATACTGCCTCTGGACATAGTTCCGTCCTCATTGATAACCGCCATGTCGTGCGGACTGACCATGACATATCCCTTATCATACATACTCTGTATGATTTTGTTAAACTCATCAATTGTTGTCATATACTGGTTATATCCATTACTGTCTGAATCCCCGTCAAATGCTCTGGCAGTGTCTTTGATCAGTGTATGGAAGAACACGTGCGTGATCTGCTCCAGCGGATATTCTGTACAGGTGGCTTTCGTATTTTCGTAATCCGAAACTGCACTCTGCATATCCGTATTACTTTCGTAATCCGGCTGACTCTTAAGCAGTTCTATGGCGCCATCATAATCATACTGTACAGCCATAAGCGCTGCCTGCTCCATAGGATTTTCCTGTTTCTCATCTGCCTCTTCTGTATCTTCGTTGTCAGTCTGCTCTCCCTCATTCAGACCATCATCCTGCTGTGTATCTTCTGTACTTTTCTCTGTATCAGCATCCTGTTCATCAATTGTCTGCTGTTCTGTTTTTTTCTCAGTTTCCGCATTTTCAGCTCTGGAACTCAGAAATGGAATATCCTGTTCAAACGGAATGAGCCCACATCCGCTTACTCCTAACGAAATACTCAAAATAGCTGCTGTTACACATGCTATCCTTTTTCTCATATATTGTCCCCTTTCAGTTATGCACAGAGATCATACTCACCCCATAGTTGGAACCGGCACCGGTCTGGAAGAATCAAACACAGACTGTGCATCAAACAGATCTGAGAGAAGTTCCGGATTATAGTACATTCTGTATCCGTCCAGATTTCTTCTTCCCTGCCGGAAATAATTACTGCGGATCTGCACAAAATACTGGCTTGAATCCACATTACAGTAATAATTATAGCCCTGGCTCTTAAGATATTCGAACTTCTCCCCCGAATAATCTTCAACACTGGTAAGATCTGCTCCAAATGCAAAAATAATAATATCTGTTCCGCCTATCAGAGGATCAACATTCTCTTTAAACTTCTGTGTATCTGCCTGTAATCTCTCCAGACTGATCTGACTTACATTCTGATGTCCCCATGTGTGGCTTGCAAACAGCCAGCCTTCATCTTTCATAGCCTGCGCTACTCTGGCTGCATTTTCTCTCTCTGTATTCAGATTAAAATCCGGATGCTCATCCAGCCATTTTACTTTATCTGCATCCAGATCATCCGGACGGGTTTCATAACTGCTGTCTGTGCGATAACCAAGAATTCCATTGTAACCGGTAAGGGCAACAATTCCTTTAGCACCTCTGTAAGAAAAATCAGGATGTTCCTCTACAAAACGATCGATCAGAGGAACCATATCATAATCGCCTACAGAAATACTGCCATCATCTTCCACATATTCATTGCGGATTTTTCCTTCCTCATCTACGATAAGTTTGGCTGCAAATCCGTCCCCGTCCATATAATGATAATAACACACATCATCCTGCGAAAGTACAAACGGTACTTTACCTGGAGGAAGGAGAATCTCCCCTGCATTCATATTCCCATTTTCATCCGCTGTCGCCATGTCATAAATGCTGACCATGACATATCCCTTATCATACATGCTCTGAGTAATCTGGTTAAATTCATCAATCGTTGTCATAACCTGATCGTAATCTCCTGACTTGTAATCCCCGTCAAAAGCCTTACCGGTATCTTTGATCAGAGTATGATAAAAGACGTGTGTCACCTGGTCTAACGGCCAGGAAACGCAGGATTCCTTCTTTTTCTGATAAACCTTAACCGCATGCTGAAACTTCTCACTTGTCTGATAAGTCTCACTGTTTTGCAGCATACTTATGGCTTTATCATAATCATACTGTTTTGCAGCATACTTTGCCTGCCTGTAAAGAGTTTTGTCCTCTTCACTCAGTCCATCCGTATCCTGAACTTCAGGTGTCACCGCATTCTCAGCTTCTGCCTCTGCATTTGTCTGCTGAGCTGTTTTTTCTTCTTCTGTTTTCCTGTCTGCAAATTTCACCATCTGCGCAATCTTAACCTGCTGCTCACTGACAAAATTCTGCAGTTCTTCCCCGTAAAATCCTATTCCAATCCCAATTGCAGCGGCTGCCGCCACCACTATGCAGCCTGCGATACGCAGTCTTTTTTTTTCTGCGGCGAAGTTTATTGCGGCGTTCCAGTCTGGCTGCTACGGCTTCATAAGCTTTATTATCATCAAAAAAGAAATCTTCGTCCTCGCTTGCTGCCGGAGGTTCTTCGTTTATCTCTTCTGTATTTGGTTTTTCTTCATTTAGTTTTTCTACATTTGGTTTTTCTGCATTTGGTTTTTCTGCATTTAGCTCTTCTGCATTTAGCTCTTCTGCATTTAGTTCTTCTGCATTTGTCTTTTCTGTATTTACTTTTTCCTTATCTGAAAGTCGCTCCTCTTTCTTCTCAGAGTCGGGCTTTAATTCGCTCATGCTTTTCTCCTTTTTATCATATCCGTTTTTTACTCACAAATTATTCTGTCACAAAATAACTCCACAATTCCCGTTACATATATTATAACCACACATTGTGATTCCATCCTGTAAAAATGTCTTTAACTGTTCCGCATATTTACCATTACTGTTCTCTCCGGCAAATATTGTCGCATTACAGTTTTGCTACAATTATAACCTTTCATAATGTAAATTTCTACCGCTTTCCATCCATTAATTCTTTTTTTGCAATTGCGTTTTACCTTATTTAATGATAAAATAATTTTTATGCAATGGACTGTCCGTACCAACAGTCCCTGTGAAAACACATACATTAGGGAGGATGCAAATGAGTACAGTAACAATAGTCCTTCTGGTCATTCTTGTTATCCTGATCGCTGCACTGATCGGTTTATATTTCTTCGGAAAAAAAGCCCAGAAGAAACAGGAAGAACAGCAGGCTCAGATTGAAGCAACTAAACAAACCGTTTCCATGCTGGTTATCGATAAAAAGAGGATGCCACTGAAAGAATCCGGACTTCCTCAGATGGTAATTGAACAGACACCTAACTTATGCGCCGTTCCAAGCTTCCAATCGTTAAAGCTAAAATCGGACCAAAGATTGCGATCATGATCGCAGATGAGAAGGTTTTCGACCTGATTCCGCTTAAGAAAGAAATCAAAGCCGAAGTAAGCGGTCTTTATATTGTAGGCGTAAAAGGAATCCGCGGTTCCCTTCAGACACCGGCCCCCAAAAAGAAAGGTTTCTTTGCAAAATTCAAGAAAGACAAAACTGCCAAATAAATGCAGTCAGACATATAAACTAAAGGTCAGTGAATCGTGTCATCCATACACACAGATCACTGACCTTTTTCTGTTTGAATCAGACAGATATCTGCAACGAAGCAGAGAACTTACCAGATCTGATCAAATTGTAAAATTCTTACAGTCCTTTGGCTGTGCCTTAATCGCAAGATAACAGTCTGCCACATGCTCCTGGTTCATATCAAGCGCATAATCCACTTTCATATCAAGACCGCCATCACTCTCCTGCAGATTCAGATTCGTCGCCGCAATCCCCATTTCAATGGTTCCATAGGGAGTGGTATAGTAAGTCATATTCTTCTTACCCTGTTCAAAAACCATATGAACATTGACCACACCTTTCTTGCGAACCTCCATTCCCTTCCGGGAAATTTTTATGTAATTGACGGTAGGTTCTGCAAAATCCTCCATGACTTCCTCATAGCGCAGATAATGACTTCCGTTCCGGAAATAATACTGTCCCGGTACAACAATCTCCAGAGGTTCCTGTTCACCGTCTGCATCCATTGTCTGAAGTCCCCTTACATGAATCAGCACTTCTTTATCCATTCTTCTCATACTCCTGTTTTTATACTGTTCAAAACCTGTTTTTATGTATCTATATTATAACCATTCAGCAATCTGCTGTTTTTAATACTTCTCAATATCTATTTTTTTCGTCATCTCCACATCATATGGAAGAATCGAATTGGCAAATGCCTTAAACTCATCTGCCAGATCACTCACATAGAAGCGATACGGAAATTCATTCTTCTCTGTACCTTCACCGGCAAGTCCTTTTTCCTCCAGAAGCCTTCCCAGCTCCAGTGCGGTTTCATAAGCCGGATTCACCAGACATACTCCGTCTCCCATGATCTTTCTGATGGTGGAACGAAGCAATGGATAATGAGTACATCCCAATATCAGTGTATCCACCTGCTTATCCTGAAGTTCCTTCAGATATCTGGCAGCGACCTCATCAGTCACCGGATCATGAAGCCACCCTTCTTCTACCAGTGGCACAAACAGCGGACATGCTTTGCCGAAAACAGTGATCTCCGGATCCAGATGCTTCAGATACTCTGCATGTATCCCACTTCCTACAGTTCCCACAGTACCAATGATTCCTACCCTCTTATTTCTGGTCTGGGCAGCCGCCACTTTAGCCCCCGGTTCTATCACGCCAATGATGGGAATGTCAAACTCATCCCTCACTGCATCCAGGGCAAAAGCGCTGGCTGTATTACATGCAACCACAATCGCCTTTACCTGCTGCTGCTGAAGAAAACGAATGATCTGCCGGGAATACCGGATGATAGTTTCCTTCGATTTACTTCCGTAAGGCACTCTCGCCGTATCACCAAAATATACGATTTTTTCTGAAGGAAGATTACGCATGATCTCACGCGCAACAGTCAGCCCTCCCACACCGGAATCAAATACTCCTATCGGTGCCTCTCTGTCTATTTTCATTGATTTCTATTCTCCATCTCTATTGATTGTCTCACTATTCTATCACCAATCAAGAGCCTGTGCAAGCCAGAAGGATATCTTTATGTCATCTTTCTGTCCTTTATTTCCTCAGGGAACTGCGAGAAGCAGAATTTCGGGTACAATGTCCCCCACCATGCGGTAACTGCAGTCTGTTCCTGTCGTCTTTCAGCGATTTCCGCTATCTTCCCGGACATTCCCGGAATTGCTCTCATCATAAGAACACCAACAGCTGCTATGAACAGAACAAACGACAGTTTTCTTCTTAATTTTCTGTTCTTACACTTTTTATTCATCATTGTCCCTCTCTCCTGTTATATTTTATCAGTTACCATATCTGCCTTCGTTATTTTCTTATTTTATATGGAATTTTCCGGCAGCACTTTGATATTTTGATTATGGTCAATATTTCCCTGATTTATACTTCCACTTCCAGACTTCCATTTCTGATCTTTGCAGTCGGAAGTTGCAGGATTTTATCTTCTTTATATTTTTCATAAAAAGCTCTCTGAGTGTCACAGCCGTAATATTTCCTCCTGACATTCTGTTTCGGATCAGTCCTGTAATATATTCTCCTGCTGATGAATTATCCTCCCATGCCAGTTCAGGATCTCCCTGCATCCTCCGCTTCAAACACATAAAGATCTTCCCCACAAATTCTCCTGTTTCAGATAATCCAGCACCATTCTCCATCTTCCGTCCTCCACCAGTGTTCTCCCCATGACCAGAACCTGCAGATGCCCCATATCAAGCAGTTTTTCCTGTGACTGATCATACATTTTTTCAATCCGGGCGAAATCAGCACCACTGATCTGCAGAACCCGGGAACCGCCATCTTCTTCCTCTTTTCCCTGCCCCGTACTCTCAGAAAGATCCGGCATCCCATAGGTAAGACAGATTCCTTCTTCTGAGGCATCCACGCCAAGTGCCATAGGATACATTCTCTTCTCCGGTTCCACAGCCGCACCACATCCGCTCATAAAAAGACTGACTGACAAAATCCCGGTCACCACACCGACTGCCCTTTTCCTCTGCTTCCTGCGGTGTCCCTTTCCTCTGATAAACATATAAAACTGACAGATAAGAATTCCCGGAACGAAAATATACGCCAGACACCATCCAAAATAATCCAGTATTCCTTTTCCCTCTTCTTCCAGAAGCGAAATCAGGAAAACCAGTGCCGGAAGCCAGAACCTCCCCCTGCCAGGATGAGATTTCCCGATAATCTGATTTCCATAATACAGCAGACTCCCTATTGCAAAAAGCAGGCTGTAAAGCAGAAATCCCATCCACAGGATGTCAAATCTGGCCAGTACATTTCCCGGAAGATCTGCGCCTGCCAGCAGAGGCAGGACCGGATAACTTTCCGCCGCTACCCTGTCATATCCCAGAACTGCCGGAAGCAGAAGCTCCATTCCAATAAGAATCCCCGCCAAGTGTCAGGATTCCTCCTGCCACCGTCTTTCCCGCACTTCCGTATTTCTCCACATTTCCCAACAGAAATGGCAGCAATGCAACCGGCGAAAAAGCACACAGAGTTCCATAAAAAGACTGACTGACATTTCTCACTGTAAGCTCCTCCCACCGGATTTCTCCCATGAAATATTCCGTTTTTGCCTGTGGCACACAAAGTATCATCATTATCATAATCCCGCCAAGAAGCAGACCACCTGATACTTCCGCCATTCTTCCTCTTCTCTGTACACCTTTGCAGGTTCCGACAGAACATACCAGAGCCGCCCAGAATGCAATCCATCGGCCGGATACTCCTGTGATCAGCTTTACAGGAACCAGCCTCCTGAGAAGTGCCAGCAGATATCCTCCCGCCATCAACACATAGATCAGAAAAAAAATCCCGATCAGCCTTCCCGCAAAAGCACCTGCAGACTTTACCGGATCTTCAAATGAAGGTGTCAGCCGTATCAGCCAGATTACATAAAACCCAAGCAATATCAGCGCAAAAATCATTCCCGCCACTGCACTGATTCCGTTCATTCCACCCTTTCCGAAAACGCAGAGCATAAATGGTGCCAGTAATGCCAGTATCATCTGCCTGTACAGCTGCCTGTGGGAAATTCTGTTATTCTCTGCAAATCTCATGAACCGGACTCCTTTCTCTTCAAACGGATCTTCTGCTCCTCTCTTGCATAAAGCGGTCGTAATACCCTCTTGCGCAGCGGAACTCTCAGAACCCCTTCTCCTCTGCTGCCCTTCTGTTCTTTCTTTATAAAAGGAACCAGGTAAGGAATACCAAAACTTATCAGGCCTGCCAGGTGCCCTATAACCAGATATACTCCCAGCACGATTCCGTAAATTCCCAGATAACCTCCCAGGATCAGAAACCCATATTTCACTAGCCGAAATGCTGCTGCAAACTCTTCATTTGGAACAGTCATAGATCCAAGCGCAGTCAACGCCACGATCATCACCACGATCGGACTCACAAGATTTGCCTCTACCGCTGCCTGTCCGATCACCAGTCCGCCAACAATGCCAATAGCATTTCCCAGAGATCCCGGAACTCTCACCCCAGCCTCCCGAATCAGTTCAAAAGCCAGTTCCAGAAAAATCAGTTCCACCACACTGGAAAAGGGCACTCCTTCCCTCGCCTCCGCAAAAGACAGTATCAGTGCAGATGGCAGAATCTGTGTATGGAAACGTATCACTGCCAGGTAAAGTCCCGGCAGAACAGTCGCCATGATCACAGCCAGATATCGCAGTATTCTGAGAAAGGAAGCCATCTCGAACCTGTGATACCAGTCCTCGCTGCTCTCCATGAAACTGCTAAAATTTCCCGGAAGGATCAATGCTTCCGGAGAATTATCACACAGAATCACAACCTTACCTTTCAGGATTTCCTGCACAGCACGATCCGGACGTTCCGTTGTCTGATACTGAGGAAAAGGAGAATACCACACATCTTCTGTCAGCTGTTCAAGCATACCGCTGTCAAGGATTCCGTCAATCTGAAATTCTTCCAGCCGTTCCTTCACTTCTTCCAGAAGTCCCTCATGTACCAGGTCATCCATGTATAACACCTGCGTTAAGGTATGAGAGCGCACACCGATTTTATATTCTTCCACCTTGAGTCTGGTATCACGAAGCCTTTTTCTTACCAGTGCACTGTTACTTTTCACACTGTCCGAAAATCCTTCCCTGGAACCCCGCAGCACCTTTTCCGATTCTGCCTCCATCACACCTGTGGATGGATAACCTTTGCTGGAGATTTTCATCGCCTTGTCATATCCATCTATGAAAAACACTGCATTCCCTGCAAGCATGGCATCTATGGACTCGTCAAGATTCTCCAGTTTCTTTACATCTGCGATCCCAAGACTGTTATGCCTGACAAATTCCTGAATATCCTCCGGCGAAATCTCCCAGAAATGATTGATCATCTTTCCAAGAGCAGAATCATCCAGCATCATGTTGGAAACCGCAACTTCTATATAGACCATAAGGCAGTCCACCTTATGTTTATCTCCCAGCCGCATGGGACGGATCAGAATATCACTGCAGTTTTCCAGCCTGCTTCGCAGATATTTCTCATTCTCCCTCAGATTTGCAGATACTTTCCGGGATTCTTCCAGCTTCTTCAATAATTTCCCACCTCGTTTCATACCGGTACATCGTTTTCGATGTACCAGACAGATCTGTTGCCAGTCGGCAATATTCATAAACCCACTTACATACATGGATGCGCAAAAAAGAGAGCCTCCCGCCTCTCTTAGAATTTCCCGATATTCAGATATTATACCATTCTTATCTGTGTCCCCTGGATTTCTCTTTCTCTGCACGTTCACGTTCTGCATCCTCAGCCTCAATAGAACGCATGATAGCCATTCTCTGATTCTCGATATGCTGGAAAGAAAGCTGTTTCGCGCGTTCTACGTCACGCTCTCTGATCGCCTTTGTCAGTTCCTCATGTTCCTTCACCAGAACATCTCGTGTTTCACCTTCTTTTAGATATTCCACACGATAACGATAAATCTGCTCACGCATATTGTTGAGTACCTGGATCAGCCTCTTATTATCAGAAGCCTGATAAATAACCTCATGGAATGCAACGTCAGCCTCCGCAAGCTTAACAAGATTTCCCTCTGCAATCGTATGTTCAAACTCCTTGGCAGCAAGCCAGAGTCTCCTCATTTCTTCTTCAGTCATACGGGCACATGCTTTCTCAATAGCTACATTCTCAAGAGCAATACGAACCTCCAGAACATCATTCAGATCCTTCTCTGTGATATTGGCAACCTGGGCACCACGTCTCGGATCATCACTACCAGACCTTCCTGCTCCAGCTTACGCATTGCCTCTCTGATAGGAGTTCTGCTCACGCCAAGTCTCTCTGCCAGCGCAATCTCCATCAGTCTCTCACCAGGTTTCAGTTCGCCCTTCAGGATTGCCTGACGCAGCGTATTAAAAACCACATCCCTTAATGGAAGATATTCATTCATATTTACTGAAAAATCACTTGTCATTTGTATTCCCTCCTGCTTTCGTTACTTCTGTGGCAAAAACCGTCTTCGCCAGCCGGCTCTCTCTGAGAACCTCTGCTGCCGCCTCCATCTTCTCACGATCATCAAAGATTCCGAACACTGTAGGACCACTTCCGCTCATCATCGCCTTTAACGCACCATGACTCTCCATCAGTGCTTTGATTTCGCCAATTACAGGATATTTCTCTATAATTCCCGGCTCAAAAACATTTCCCATCTTCTGTGTCATTGCCAGAAGATCTCCACGTTCTATATCTCCTATCATCCCGTCAATATCCGGATGAGAAGAAATCTTATCCAGCTGAAGGCTCTCATAGGCAGCTTTGGTGGAAACATTGATTCCGGGCTTACCGATCAGTACAAAACAGTCCGGCACCTGAGTGATCCTGGTCAGTTTCTCCCCGATCCCCTCTGCCAGGGCAGTTCCTCTCATCACACAGTACGGAACATCTGCCCCGATATTCACAGCACGATCCATCAGCTCCTTCTGGCTCAGTCCCAGTTTAAAAAGCCGGTTGATCCCCACCAGTGCAGCTGCCGCATCCGAGCTTCCGCCTGCCATACCTGCTGCCACAGGAATAAATTTCTCAAGATGGATATCCACACCACCCTTAACCTGAAATTCATCCATCAGAAGCTTCGCCGCCTTATACACCAGATTTCGTTCATCATTCGGAATATAGGAATAATTGACAGACAGGGAAATCCCCGGCTTCCTCACCCTCTTCATCTCCAGAACATCATACATCTGTATCGTCTGCATGATCATCCGGACTTCATGATAGCCATCCTCTCTCTTTCTGAGAATATCCAGTCCCAGATTTATCTTCGCCAATGCACGTAAACGCATAAAATCCTCCGTTTCCAGCAATATCATTCGTATATAACTGTACTTTCGCAATTATATTTGTACTTTGTATACAATAAAACTCTTTGTGCATATTTTAAATCATTTTTTTTTAGTTTTCAATATAGGAGTTTTCATTTTTTTCGGAAATTTTTTTTCATTATCATCCTGCCTGACAAGAATTAACGACTGCCCCGGCTTTACCTCTTTTTCCGTAAGACTGTTCACACCCGAAATCTCATCCACAGTTGTATAAAATTTCTTTGCAATATCCCACAGGGTATCTCCGGCCTTTACAATATATACCGTAATTCCCGGCATACTTTCCAGTTTCTTACGATCCAGCGGCTGTTCTTCCACAGATTCAATAAGCTGCTCTTCCCACTGTCTGAACACAAGCACATTCAGTCCCACCGCCGCCTTGACTTCAATCTCATCCCCATCTGCCATTGCAGTGGAAAGCTGTTCAAGGTCAGCCTGAAGTAAATATGTGCAATCCTTCCCGATCTCTTCTGCCTCGATCAGATGGGTAAACGGAAGCATGGCATCCATAGAATAAAACGGCATTTCATCATTTCCAATAATATACAGGATCTTGAGTGCCACAATTCCTTCTGCCACAATTCCCTTATCCGTAATCCTGGTCTTATCTACTTTTACCTTACCGCTGCTGTGGCAAAGCTGCAAAACTTTTCCCTGACTCTCCTTAACTTCTATCCGGTCTGTCAGACGACACCTGGAAAAATTCCGTACCAGAAGACTTTCCAACATTTCCTTTTTCCGATGAAGAACACATTCTTTGTGTGGGCTGTATGCATCAAGAAGAAGTTCATGCTCCTCTTCCCTGTACATTTTCATATTTAATTCCAGTACCACATCCACCTGCAGGATACGTTCTTCACCATCCGGATCAGGCTTTACCTCTATCCCCTGATGAAGAAGAGACACCTCAATATGTGGAATCAGATCTTCCATACAGCCACTGCATTCCATCTCATTGGAAAAAGGCATGGTATACTCCAGCCACTGAGGTGGATTCTCCTCTTCATACCCTGTATACAGAAGAAAAACTGCAAGCTCTCCTTTCACCCGGAGTTTGTTCTCTCCCGGCCGCAGGTCCAGATTCCTCGGTTCAGCCATATACCACAGAAGGTTTTCTACATTCGGTCTGTTTGACGCAAGAGTAATATCATCCTTAATGCGCAGGGTATCTTTTTATGTACACGAAGACTCATAAGCCGGACTTTCTCCGTTTTCACAGAGACTTCCTGATCCTCTGCGGAAACCGGAAGTTCAACGACTGCCAGTTCATCTACCACTGCATAAAAAGTTACAATTGCTTTAATATTCAGTTTTCTGGAATGGATCATATGAACACTGAGATCCTCAATCTCCCATTTCAGACACAGCTTATCTCCCCTTCGATTCCCTCCAGATTAATCATCTCATCCAGCGGAAGCTTCGCAGAAAGCTGTAAATCCTGCCCTCTTTTTCCCCCACATAAAGCAAATCTGCATTTAATGTCCCTTTAAGAAGCGCTCTTCCTTCACTCAGCCTCACTTCCTCCATGGAAACATCCGCTTTGCTCTGCACCAGTCTCCCGATATCCGGTTTCACATCGGGCACATTATAGTCCTCGTCAAAAGTCGCCTGCGCTGCCGCTTTATTTTTGATCCGCAGCATCTGAATACTTTCTTTTTTTAATTCCAACCTGCTTCCTTCCTTTCTCTGTTTACTTTATGATAAAACCCAAAAATTCTATCGGTTTCTCTGTTTCTCTGATTTTCAGGACAATACAGGGATAAGACGGTTCACTGCCTGCATCCGCTTTCTCCGGACCTATCAGCCTTGTCTTGCAGAATACTGCGTTCTCTGATTCGGAAACCTCCTCCACCTGAATACTGTACCCTCCTGTAAGCTGCTCTCCATATCCCTTCATCAGATACCTTATATCTCCCACCTGATAGGTCATCTGAAATACTTTCTTTTTCTTCTGTTCCATCAGTTCTGAAATCTCTTCCGGAATTTCCTCCTGCTTTACGATCGTATATTCCAGAGGTGTACGTTCGCCCTCCTCAATCCTGATAAACTGACAGCCCGCCGCAAAAGAGCCAACAGCAACACACAGAGCAGTCCTCCTGTCCTTTTGCCCATAATGTACCCCTGCTCATTCTTCGCTAAATATTCTATGCCGGATACATCCCTGTTATTACCATACTCTATGCTATATATCTGACAGTAACTGCTTTTCTGCAGGAAAGAATCCCGTCCGGAATGATTTATTTAACGCCAAAAAATCATCATACTATGATTTATTTCTTGCAGGATATCTCATAATTCCTTATAATAACTTCTATACTTATATATGGGCATCAGCATTATATAATGCCCGGAAAGGAATTAACGAATGATACGATTTATCCTCGTCTGTATTGTTGTGATCGGATACCTGATCCTGTCCATCCCCATCCTGCTGGTCGAATGGATCATCGGCAGATTTTCTCCTGAAAAGAAGGATATCAGCTCCCTTAGGATCATCCAGGCAGTATTCCGATTTATCCTTAAGATCACCGGTGCAAAGATTACTGTGATCGGAGAAGAAAATGTGCCAAAGGACACACCTGTACTTTATATCGGCAACCACAGAAGCTACTTCGACATACTTCTTACTTACTCCCGCTGTCCGATCCGTACAGGCTACATTGCCAAAAAAGAGATGGAGAAAATTCCTCTTCTTTCCACATGGATGCGTTATCTCCACTGTCTCTTCCTTGACAGGAAAGACATCAAACAGGGACTCAAAACGATCCTGACCGCAGTAGACAAAGTAAAATCCGGAATTTCCATCTGTATTTTCCCGGAAGGAACCCGAAACAGAAATAAAGATGAGCTGGACATGCTTCCCTTCCATGAAGGAAGCTTCAAAATCGCTACCAAGGCCAATTGCCCGATCATCCCAATTGCGATCAGCAATTCAGCCAACATTTTCGAGGCACATTCCCGAAGATATCTCCTGCAAAAGTTGTAGTAGAATACGGTAAGCCAATCTATCCGGATGAACTGAGCAAAGAAGATAAGAGGCATGTCGGAGAATATACGCAAAACGTAATTCGCGAAATGCTTATAAAGAACAAAACACTGACCGAAAAATAATAAGACCATCGGCAGAGCGTAAAGACAAAAAATTTACGCTCTGCCGGACTGTTATATATCAGAATTTCCATTGTATCTGGACTGATCCGGGAAATACCTTAAGTGACCTGATCATCTTATCAACTGTAAACCTCTTCTCCTCAAAATCAATCTCTCCCCACAGACTTATATTAGATGCTACCTTTTCCATCTGCTCCGGTGTCGCATGATTCTCCGCAAGCACCGATAATTTCTCCAGCTTTAACTGATGTATCTGGTCTATTTCTTCCACTCTCTGATTAATATAATCTGTCAGTGTTTCTCCGGCACCTGCCAGAGAATCCACAAGCAGAGAAATCTCCTTTTCCATTTCCTCAATCTCCCTGTAAATCTGCTTTACCTGCGGATTTTCCTTTAACTTCGTATAAGCGGCAGGAGACTGTCCTTCGCGCAGCTTACGTACCATCTCTTTATATACATAATTCTCCACATCTTCAGTATAAACCTTCCCGCACCCCGGGCAGGCTTTGTTGTTCAGACGCTTCGTACATCTCAGGTACTGTTTACCGGACTGTATTTTAATACTCATAAGTGCGTATCCGCAATTGCCACATTTCACTTTCCCTGCCAGCCATGTATTCACAGCTTTCCTATTGGCCTGAATCGTTTTATTTCTCATAAGCTTGATCCTGCAGTTCAGCCACTGCTCCGAAGACACAAGCCCCTCATGAGGTGCCACCACCAGCATATGACCCTTAAGATTCTGCAGCTTATCTGTCTGCGCATCCCGCCCCTGATAAAGATAACATCCATGAATCCCGTCAAACTGCTCCGGACTGCTTACTATATTGGTTCCATGGCTCCTGAAAAAACGGTACACATCCATATCAGCCCGCACATATACCGGATTTCTCAAAAGCTGGGCCAGCATGGAACGTATCAGTTCCTTTCCGTAGAACTGCACTCCCTTTTCCGCATAATATCTGGTGATATCCCCATAAGAAGTGTCCGGTTGTTCGTACATATCAAAAATTTCCCGCACAATTGCCGCTTCCCCGGGTTCTTCCACAAGCTTCTTTGTATGGATTCCTTCCATCAGGATCTCCTCTAGCCGATAACCATAAGGAGGCTTTCCGCCCATGCGAAAACCTTTCTGACTTCTGGAATAATATGCGTCGCTGACACGCTTCTGAATAGTCTCACGTTCCAACTGCGCAAACACAATGCAGATATTTAACATTGCCCGTCCCATAGGTGTCGAAGTATCAAATTTCTCTGTAGAAGAGACAAATTCCACCTGATACTGCTGAAACAGATTCATCATATTGGAAAAATCCAGAATAGAACGGCTGATCCGGTCCAGCTTATACACGATCACTTTCTCCACTTCCCCTCTGCGGATATCTGTCAGAAGCTGCTGAAGCTGTGGTCTGACTGTATTCTTGCCGCTGTAACCCTTATCCTTGTACTCTTTGAAACTTCCACCCTTTAACTCGTACTTGCAGAACTCGATCTGACTTTCAATAGAAATACTGTCTGCTCTGTCCACTGACTGCCTTGCGTAGATTGCATTGATTCTCTTCATAGGGATCCTCCTTTGTGAAATGAAATAATTGTTGTTTTGCCAGGCAATGTTGTTACCGTTCACCCTGCATTCCGCAACACGTCTTGCAATGCACAGAATAAACAGTAACCGGCACTGTAACCATTCAACAATTCCTCCTCCGGGAAGAAAAACCTGAGCGATTACATTTTGTCTATACAATTACGATAACAAATATTTAAAAATGTGTAAATCGACTTTTTTCTATCTTTATGTATAGATTTTTCCGACATTTTCATTGTATAATGATGTCATAAACATTCCTCTACAATCAACTCGTTCCTCTGCTGATCATTTATAACTGTCCTGTACCGTTACCGTTCACTCTATACCTGTGCCACCGACTAAAAGGAGATTTCCCATATGAGAAGAAAATGTACCGATTCCCTGATATACTGGAAAAAAAATCCCGGCCGCAAACCTTTTAATCCTCCAGGGACTTCACCAGACAGGCAAGACCTGGCTGCTTATGGACTTCGGAAATAAGCAATACGAACATACACTCTACATCAATCTGGAAACAGACCGCTCTGCTGCAGACTATCTGTCTGTTCCACATGATCCACAGGAAGTACTGCTTTTTCTGGAAACCTGTGCAGGAAAACCACTGCGCCCTGCCTCTTCCCTTCTGATTCTTGACAATATCCAGTGCATTCCTCAGATTTCCACACTTCTTACCTCTATTGCCCTGGACTTTCCACAATATCACATTGCCTCTATCTATAAAGGTGTGGTTAACTCTGATTCTTTCTCCGTCCACGACTTTGATATCCTGACTCTGTATCCACTGGATTTTGAAGAATTTCTGTGGGCCAATGCTGAGTTTGCCCTTACAAGAGAAATCCGCAATCATTCTCCGATTTCAGCCCAATGGGAAAGAAACTCCACGAAAAAGCCCTGTCACAGTTCCGTCTCTATCTGATCATCGGCGGAATGCCTGCTGCCATTATGGAATACAAAAAAGAAAAGAAGCTCCTGCTGGTACCTGACACCTAGCAAAAGCTCCTTACATCTGTATCCTGTTGACACCGGATTATGCTCATGCATACTAAAAATCCCTGCCTTCCAGCTTCTGTCAGGAGAAGAAACCACCGCCGGTACAGCCTGTATCGAAACCTTTCTGGCACAGCACTTTATCCGGAATGGCTATGCCCTCTCCTACTGGTCCAGCGGCAACCAGGCGGAAGTTCCCTTTTTACTGTCCAAAAACAGTCATTTTATTGCCATAGACTACCGCACCGCACCACATCAGAAGTGCAGGAACCTTATGCAGCTGAATAAATCTTCTCTCTCTCCTGCACCACGCAAATGTATTTAATCTCTGCCGAAGACTTCAGGCAAAAAGAAGCCTTATCGAATCGTGCCTTCTATATGCGGTATTTTGC
>ENA-OQIM01000174-OQIM01000174.1-human-gut-metagenome-genome-assembly--contig:-NODE-174-length-22422-cov-1.506975_pt1 | contig 22422 bp, 21 predicted proteins | sample MGYA00242579_ERZ504744 | MGnify/ENA primary metagenome ERZ504744 (study PRJEB26092, sample SAMD00036441) | human gut metagenome | host: Homo sapiens | study: EMG produced TPA metagenomics assembly of...
TTACGTTCAGAGTCTTCATACAGGCCGAAAACGGTGGAAGGAACCGAAGAAGGGCTGTCATGTGGGGCATAATGGACTCTTTGCTTCAGTTCTGTGGTGATGCCGTATATGCCGTCGTTGTCAGTACCTATCCATAATATGCCTTCGTGGTCGCGGCAGAGTGAGGTGATACAGTTGGAGCCGATGATATTCTTGTTTATTGATTTGTAGCCTATGTACTTGAAACTGTTGGGCTGTGCGGGAATCATCATAACCCCTTTCTGGTAAATGGCTATCCATAGGTTTCCTGCATTGTCTTTCAGGACGGAGTGTACTTTGGAGGTACCGGAGTCGAGGTAATTATTATCAAAAGGGTATCCGTGATGAGCTGTTTGGGGATGTTGAAAATCTTGGCGCCTTTCCCGTCCGTGCCCAGACAAAGCTCGTTCTGGCTTATCTGGCAGATGGATTTGATAGGCAGGTTTTGTTTTCCTTTATAAAGGATAGGAATGAACTCTTCTGCCGGTTGGTTATATTTCAGCAATCCTTTGCCTATGGTTGCCAGGTAGATGTCTCCGTAGTTGTCTTCATAGAGGTCCACAATGGTCATTCCCTTCTCTTGTTTCAGAAAGTGCTTGCTTTTATTGTCCGCAGAGAGGCGGTAGATACCATTCTCACCCTGTGTTACCCAAAGATTGTGTTGTCTGTCCTCTATCATGTAGTCTGTCATTTGGGTGGGGATAGGTAAATCCAGTTTGTGTGCAGTCAGTTTCCCCTGTGTGATGGTTATGGTACACAAGTTGTTTCCCGATACCCATATTTCTCCGTTCCTACACTCCAGAATGGACATGATATTGCTGTCAAAAGTCTTTCCGTCTTCCCATTGCGCCTGTGTGCTGAAGCTGTCAGTGGCGGGATCGTATAACTGTATTCCATTATAGGTTCCTACGAACAATCGTCCTTGCTGTCTTCATACAGGGCGCGTACGTAGTTGTGGCAGAGAGAGTGCTCGTTTTCCGGATCATGCTTGTAGATGACGAATTTGGCTCCGTCGTAGCGGTTCAGTCCGTCTTCGGTGGCGATCCAGATCATACCGTTCCGGTCCTGATATATCTTGTTGATCAGACTGCTGGACAGTTCCCTGTCTGTTGTGAAGAATTTATATGATTGTCCGTGACATAATAAAGACAGGAACATGAATAGTGTAAGAAGCGTATGTTTCATCATAATATAATATCTCAGATTGATTCAGGCGCACAAAAATAATTCAAAAAAATATATATAGCCTAATAAAAAAGAGGTAATTTCTATACTTCCCGCCATAATAGGGTGAGTTTGTAACATGGGAAAAGGACTATGTAACATAGTTCCGCCCGAAAATAAAGCGGATGTCTTTATCTTTGCTCTTGTTGAGCCGTGAAGAACGGAAAATAAAAACAACCTTGTGAATTTAATACCATGAATATGAAACTTGAATGTGATTTATCCGGTATCCGGAAATGTATGATGAGTGGCTTGTCCCTGTTGCTTGCCGGAGTGTTGCAGGCGCAGAATCCGATTGTGAAACTGGCTATAGTTAAAAAATAGAAGTAGAAAAAGAAATGAAGAAGATCATCATTATTATTACCTGCTTCATTGGTTTGTCGGGGGCGTTTGCACAACAACGGGGAAATGTTCCATAATCCGGTGATTGAGGCGGATGTACCTGACCCTTCCATGATAAGGGTGGGAAACTATTACTATCTGGTAAGCACCACTATGCATCTGATGCCGGGTTGTCCGGTGATGCGTTCAAAAGACTTGGTGCATTGGGAAACGATCAGTTATGTGTTTCAACGGCTTACTGACTTGCCCCGTTATGATTTGAAAGAAGGCACGGTATATGGTCGCGGACAATGGGCTTCCAGCCTCCGCTATCATGACGGACGGTTCTATGTATGGTTCTCACCCAATGATGAACCCCATCGTGGTTATATCTATACCGCCGAAGATCCGGCGGGCGAATGGACATTACTTTCCCGTCCGCCTCATCATCATGATGCTTCTTTGTTTTTTGATGACGACGGCAAAGTCTATCTGTTTTATGGCACCGGGCAACTTCGTCAGCTCAAGAGCGACTGAGCGATGTGGAACCGGGAGGTATAGACCAAAAGATATTCGAGCGGGACGCCGACGAGCAGGGACTTCTGGAAGGAAGTCAGGCATTCAAGCATAACGGCAGATATTATGTGATGATGATTTCCATGGACTGGAGCATTCCCGGACGGTTGCGTCGTGAGGTGTGCTACCGTGCCGACCAGATAACCGGTCCGTATGAGAAAAAGGTGATTTTAGAAACTGAATTTCAGGGATATGGTGGCGTGGGACAAGGCTGTATAGTCGATACTCCTGACGGAAACTGGTATGGCTTTATTTTTCAGGATAGAGGCGGTATAGGGCGTGTACCCACATTGATGCCCTGCCGCTGGGAAGACGGTTGGCCGATACTGGGTGATGCGGACGGACGTGTGCCCGAATGTATGGAGATGCCTGTTTACGGAGAGGAGTGTAAAGGAAGTATCATGGGAAGTGATGGTTTCGACACCGATCAGTTGAGTTTGAACTGGCAGTGGAACCACAATCCGTTGGACGATTGCTGGTCACTGACGGAGCGTCCGGGTTTCCTGCGGTTGAGGACCGGAAAGGTGGTGGACAATCTGTTTCTGGCTCCCAATACCTTGACTCAGCGTATGAGCGGACCGAAGTGCAGCGGTGTGGTTGCTATGGATATCTCGAAGATGAAGAAGGAGATGTTGCGGGCTTCTGCGCTTTCAATGGGTTGTCCGGGGGTACTGGCTGTGGTCATGGAGAACGGGAAAAAGCAGTGGGTGATGTCACATCAGTCTGTCAGTCTTTCGGACCGGGAAAAAAGGGTGACTGCTGTGGAAGTACTGGAGAAGGAACGCATGGATTGTGAGAAAGAGGTGGTCTATCTTCGTATGGAGGGCGATTTTGCAGATAAAAAAGATGAAGCCACTTTTTTATTACAGTTATGACAAGAAAACGTGGAAACGAATAGGAGAACCTTGTAAAATGGTTTTTGATTATACCAAATTCTTTATGGGAAGCAAGTTTGCTATTTTTAATTATGCTACTAAAGATTTGGGAGGATATGTGGATATAGATTATTTTGAATACGGTAACTAAAAAGTGAATAGAATGAAACTGAAAAAATGTGTGGGGATATTCTTGTTCTCCACCTTGTGCCTGAATGTAGGAGCTATAGATCATAAAGGGATTACTTTTGACCAGCTGGCTCCCGACCGTTTCACTCTGATGGAAAAGGAGTGGCCAATGAAATATTGGTGGACGAGCAGGAGGATGCTGGTGTGATGATAGCAGTAAGGAATCTTCAGAATGACTTTAAACGGGTAAGTGGCCGGGCTGCCGGGTTATGCTATACTCCCGACGTAAAGCGCATGATTATGTAGGTACGTTGAAAAGCCGCTATATCAGAGAATTGGTAAAAGCGAAAAGATAGATGCTTCGTTGCTGGAGGGCAAGAATGAGAAATACCTGATGACCGTGGTGTCTGCTCCCTTGAACGGAGTGGATGAGGCGCTCGTCATTGCGGGAAGTGACAAACGCGGAACGATTTATGGGATTTATGAGCTTTCGGAGCAGATTGGTGTTTCGCCGTGGTACGACTGGCGGATGTGCCGGTGATGTCCCGGCAGAATCTTTCGATGACGCGTGGAAGTTATACGGGCGGGAGAACCGGCGGTGAAGTATCGGGGTATCTTTTTGAATGACGAGGCTCCTTGCCTGACCGGATGGGTGAAGCACACTTATGGCACGAATTATGGTGATCATCGTTTTTATGCTCGTGTGTTCGAACTGATTTTGCGTCTGCGTGGTAACTTTATGTGGCCTGCCATGTGGGGTTGGAGTTTTTATGCGGATGATCCGGAGAACAGCAAGACCGCTCATGAGATGGGGATTATAATGGGAACCTCACACCATGAACTATGGCACGCAATCATCAGGAATGGGTGAGAAAGCGCAGCGAATATGGGGCATGGGACTATGCTTCCAACCAGCAAGTGATTGACCGTTTTTCCGTGAAGGTATGGAGCGTGCCGCCGGTACGGAAGATTTGATTACCATTGGTATGAGAGGTGACGGTGATACTCCGATGGGTGGAAAGGAGGGGGAAGATGACAAATATGTGCCGCGTGATGAGGAAAACATGTGCCTGATGGAGAAGATATTCCGGAACCAGCGTCGTATTATTAAGGAAGTGACGGGAAAAGTGCCGGAGAAACGTCCGCAGGTATGGGCTATTTATAAAGAGGTGCAACGCTTTTATGATATGGGACTCCGTGTGCCTGATGATGTGATTATGTTGCTGAGTGATGACAATTGGGGGATGTGCGCCGATTGCCGGATGCAAAAGAACGGAAACGTGCCGGTGGCTGGGGGATGTATTATCATGTGGACTATGTGGGGGCTCCCCGTAATTCCAAATGGTTGAATGTAACTCCCGTACAAAATATGTGGGAGCAGCTTCAGTTGACTTACAGTTATGGGGTGGATAAGCTTTGGATATTGAATGTGGGGGATTTGAAGCCGATGGAGTATCCTATCACTCTTTTTATGAATATGGCTTGGAATCCGGAACGCTATGCGGCAGGGGATCTGTTGGAGCATACACGAGTGTTCTGTGCGCAGCAGTTCGGTGAGGAACAGGCGGATGAGGCCATGCGTATTTTGAACCTGTATTGCAAGTACAATGGACGCGTGACTCCTGAGATGCTGGATAAGGATACTTATCACTTGGCTTCGGGGGAATGGAGGCAGGTGGCTGATGAATATGTGAAGCTGGAGGCGGAAGCCTTGCGGCAGTATTTGAAACTGGATACCGCTTACAGAGATGCCTACCGACAACTGATTCTTTTTCCTGTGCAGCGATGGCCAATCTGTATGAAATGTATTATGCACAAGCCATGAATCACAAATTATACAAGGAGAATAATCCGCAGGCGAATGAGTGGGCTGACAAAGTGGAGCAGGCATTCCGGCGTGATGCGGAATTGTGCAGGGAATACAACGAAGAAATGTCGGGAGGCAAGTGGAATGGGATGATGACGCAGAAACATATAGGCTATACTTCGTGGAATGATGATTTCCCGGCCGACCGTTTACCGGAAGTCTACCGGATAGAACAACCGGAAGGGGCTGTAGGAGGATATTTGTTTACCGGTGACAAAGGGGTGGTTTCTATGGAGGCGGAGCATTACTTTACATCATCCGTTGCACCGAAGACCGCCTGGACAGTCATACCGCACATGGGACGTACGCTGAGCGGAGTGGCTTTGATGCCTTATACACAGTCTGCGGAGGGGGCTTCGCTCTCTTATAAAATGAAAATACCGCAAAAAGTAGATACAGTAAATGTGTATGTCATTGTGAAATCCACACTGCCCTTCCTCAGACGGGAAGGTCATCGCTACACGGTAGGTTTTGAAGGAGCGGAGGAGCAGACTGTCTGTTTCAATGCGGAGTTGAACGAACATCCGGATAATGTATATCGTGTACTGTATCCCACAGTGGCCCGTCGGGTAGTGAAGACCCGGGTGAAGTTGAGCCTGCCCGACTGTGCGGACGGAACCTATACATTGGTTCTAAAACCGGTGGAGCCTGCCATCGTATTTGAAAAGATAGTGGTGGATTATGGCGGTTATGAGGATAGTTATCTGTTTATGAACGAATCTCCTTGCCGGAGAAATAAGCTGAATGAACAATGAAAAATATGAGATTGACAGTTTGTATAGGAATAATGTGCGGATGGTTGGCAGCAGGAATGTTGCATGCAGGTACACGGCCGGACCATGTTCGCCCGGTGGAAGAAGATGGTAGCCGCTTGTGGCTACCGGTGATACGTCCGGTGGAAGGCGCGGAGGTGGAAATTACTTATAAAGGAAAAGTGTCACCCACCATAGCCATTGCCATTGCTGAATTGAAAACGCTTGGAAGGGAGATCCTGTACTTTTAGAGAAAAAGAAAACAGGGCGTGGGGATGGGTTTGCCATCACTTCTTCAGAACATCAGGTTCGTATTCTTTCATCCACCGAAACTGGATTGCTTTATGGCGCTTATAGTCTGCTGCGTATGCAGGCGGCGGGGCAGCTCACTGTACCTCTGTCGGTTACTGAACAGCCTGCGTATGACTTGCGTATTCTGAATCATTGGGATAATCCGGATGGTACGGTGGAGCGTGGTTACGCTGGCCGTTCTTTGTGGAATTGGGAGGAACTTCCCGGAACTTTTGTCGCCACGTTATGAGGCATACGCCCGTGCAATGCTTCTGTGGGTATTAATGGAACGGTACTAAATAATGTCAATGCCTCACCTCAAGTGCTGACAACTGGTAGTTTGGAGAAAGTGAAAGCTTGGCTGATGTCTTCCGCCTTATGGCATAAAGGTCTATTTATCGGTTAATTTTGCATCTCCTATCCGGTTGGGCAAGTTGGATACGGCAGATCCGTTGGACAAGGGAAGTCATTGGATGGTGGAAACAAAAAGTAAAAGAGATCTATGCGATGATCCCCGACTTTGGCGGTTTTTTGGTGAAGGCCAATTCGGAGGGGCAACCGGGACCATGTGATTTTGGACGTACTCATGCCGAGGGAGCGAATATGCTGGCGGATGCGTTGAAACCCTACGGAGGAATCGTGATGTGGAGGGCGTTTGTCTATAGTCCTACCGACAGTGACCGTGCCAAGCAGGCTTATTTGGAGTTTATGCCTTTGGATGGACAGTTTCGCGAGAATGTAATTGTACAGATAAAAGAACGGACCGATTGATTTCCAGCCTCGTGAACCTTATAGTCCTTTGTTCACGGCTATGAAGCAGACTCCCATGATGGTGGAGTTTCAAATTACTCAGGAGTATTTAGGCTTTTCCAATCATCTGGCCTATTTGGCTCCTTTATGGGAGGAGTTCTTTGGCGAGGTACGTCCGGACAGGTTAAAAGCTGCGGCGGGTGTGGCAAACATCGGTATGGATGTGAATTGGTGCGGACACCATTTTGCGCAGGCCAACTGGTATGCTTTCGGGCGTTTGGCATGGAATCCGTTGTTGACTTCAGACAGGATTGCCGATGAGTGGTTGCAGCAGACATTTACTTCCCAGTCGGCATTTGTCTGCCCGGTCAAGGCGATGATGTTGCAGAGCCGGGAGGCGGTGGTAGACTATATGATGCCATTAGGACTGCATCATCAGTTTGCATGGGGCCACCACTATGGTCCCGAACCGTGGTGCAGTGTACGCGGTGCCCGTCCGGATTGGCTACCCTCTTATTATCATAGGGCGGACAAAGAGGGAATCGGTTCGACCGTAGCAGCAAGGGAGTATGCCGTTTCTCAGTATCCTGATTCACTTCGTCTGATTTACAATGACAAGACAACTTGCCCTGAAGTTTATTTGCTTTGGTTCCATCATGTGCCTGGCAGTATCGGATGAAAAGCGGACGTACGCTTTGGGGGGAGTTGTGCCGTGCATACGATAGAGGTGTACGACAGGTACGTGGTTTTCAGGAAATATGGGACAGTGTGGAACCTTTTGTAGATGCACGCCGGTTCAGGGAAGTGCAGTCGAAATTGAAAATCCAGATGCGTGACGCCGTGTGGTGGAAAGATGCCTGTCTGCTTTATTTCCAGACTTTCTCAGGGATGCCTATTCCGGCTGGCATAGAACGTCCGGTACACGAGTTGGAGGACATGAAACGCTTCCGATTGGAAATCTCGAACTATGAATGTCCTGAGAGTGGGTTTAATAAATAAAATACGGTACTTAGCTTTAGAAGAAACATGAAATATAAGTTAGCTTTAGTGATGTCAGCTTTTTGTGCGTTTTCCGTATGGACCGAAGCAAAGGTGAAATTGCCTGCCATCCTATCGGACGGTATGGTGTTGCAACGTGAGCGGTCCGTTAAAATATGGGGAAATGCCGATAAAGGAGAGAGTGTGACCGTTGTTTTTAAAAAGAAGAAATTCAGTACGGTAGCCGGGGAAGATGGAAAGTGGCTGGTGGAACTGCCTCCCATGAAGCAGGTGGCCCTTTTGAAATTGATCGTGAATGATATTCGGTTGAAAAATATTCTAGTGGGTGATGTCTGGCTTTGTTCCGGACAGTCCAACATGGAATTGACCGTCGGACGGGTGACTGATAAATTTGCCGAGGAAATAGCAAGATGAGAATCCGATGATACGGTATGTGAAGATTCCTTTAGGCAATGATTTGCATGGACCTAAAGACGATTTGCCGGGAATGGACTGGATGTCGCTGACTGAAGAAACCGCTCCTTCCTTTTCTGCTTTGGCTTATTTTTTGCCAAGGAGATGTATAGGGAAACCCAAGTACCTGTGGGCATTGTTAACTCTAGTTGGGGGGGAAGCTCCGTTGAGGCTTGGATGAGTGAGGAGGCCTTGCAGAAGTTTCCGCGTCAGTTGCACGAGCGTGATTTGTTTAATTCGGACGAGTATCGTGAGTTGTGCAACCGTTCGGGACAGATGATGAACCGTTTTTGGGATGCTGCTTTGTACAAAGGAGACCAAGGACTTCATGACGGGATATGCTGGAATCGTCCGGAACTGGATGATACGGACTGGCAGACGTAGATACGTTTTCCAAAGAATGGGGCAGGAAGAATGGATATCCGGTGAGTGGCTCTCATTGGTTCCGTCAGAAAGTGAATGTATCAGCGGAACAAGCCGGAAAAGATGCTGTCCTGCGTTTGGGATGCATGGTGGATGCCGATTCGGTATTTGTAAACGGTACCTTCGTAGGTAACACTTTCTATCAGTATCCGCCACGTATTTATCGGGTGCCGGCTTCTTTATTGAAACCCGGTGAGAATCTGGTGACTGTCCGGCTGATTAATTACGGAGGCGCCGCCAGCTTTGTACCCGATAAGCCCTATTGTCTGGTATGGAGGACAGATACAGTCCATTTGTCTAGCCGATGGAAATATCAATTAGGTTGTGAGATGCCTGCACGCACTAACAGTGTCTCTTTTCAGAATATTCCTACCGGTATGTATAACTCCATGATTTCTCCTCTGCGTAATCTGGTCTTTACCGGTGCGTTGTGGTATCAGGGAGAAACGAATACGGGCCGTCCTAATGAATATGAGGAATTGCTGACTGCATGATTGCCGATTGGCGTGAGAAACTGGCCGATAAAGAACTGCCTTTCTTCATTGTACAGTTGGCCAATTTCATGCAGACACATCCACACCCGGTAGAAAGTAATTGGGCGGCTTTGCGTGAAGCGCAACGGCGAGTGGCGTTGAAAGTCCCGAATGCAGCTTTGGCGGTGGCGATTGATTTGGGCGAGTGGAACGACATTCATCCATTAAACAAAAAAGAACTGGCAAGACGTATCTCCCTGTTGGTGAAAAGAAGGGTGTATGGTGATAAAAAGAGTGTGCACAGTGGGCCTATGTGTACGGGTATGACTGTCAATCATGAAGGAAAGGCTGTTCTTTCTTTCGAAGCCGGGACTGATAAATTATGGGCGGTAGATGAATTGAAGGGATTTGCGATAGCCGGTGCCGATGGGCATTTTCAGTGGGCGGAAGCAGTTGTCGTTAATGGGAATCAGGTGGCGGTATGGCATAAAGATATCCCTCATCCTGTAACGGTACGTTATGGTTGGGATGATAATCCGGTTCATGCGAATTTGAAAAATAGAACCGGACTACCGGCTTCTCCTTTTCAGATTTCATTGGAAGATAAATAATTTAACAGAGATCCGAAAGTGGCAAAGCTTTCTAATATCTCATGGGTTTTAAAGGAATGCTTGTTTCTGTCGGATTTTCTATGGCAAAAATACCTATTCCTCCTTTGATGTTATTGGGAAAGATGACAGGTGTTTCCAACAGGTTGCTACTGTCATGGTCGGCATATGCATTGGCGGCTCGTAAATATTGATATTCAGCCGGGGATATGGCATAATATTGTATGATAGCTTTTCCAGTTATCTTTTTAATTTTATATAGTTTATTGTCTAATAGGAAACTATACCAACTGTCTAAAGTCATGGTATATTGGTTGTTGGTAAAGTAAGCATCATTGAATACATTATAATAGTTGTTTATAGTGGGGATGAAATTAATGATAGGATCAGAGTTGTTGGGAGTGCCAGGTTTTCCGTCCATTAATGCAGTGTCATAATATCCGCTACATTCCCATTGGGTGGAGATAGCAGTGGAGTCTTGTAAAGTTTTGCGGTTAGTAAGGTGGTAAGTATATGTTTGTTTTATGTTGACCCGGTAATATTGGGAATGGTTTGTGGTGGGAGTTTGTAATTTTATTTTCCACTTTGTTGCTTGATATATCCAAAGGCTTTCCGAAGTCTCTGATAGAGAATGATTAGATTCAATGGTGTCCGCTTTGATAATTTCAATGGGCTCATATACTGTTGCTTCTGCATTCGCTTTATATTTTCCGTCTTTGGTTTCTACTTCGATACGTACTTGATCACCGGTTTTAAAACGGCTGCTTATCTGATAAAAATAATTTTGATAGTCTAACGGTGAATCATTGTTAGGACGATAGGTACATTCCGAAATTGTTTCCGATAATACATTATTGATATAAAGGTGAATAATTCCATTTTTTACTACTTGGGGTTCGTGATAGCCGGATAAAGCTAAAAAGATAGCATTGTTCGTTTTGTTTGCGTTTATCAGAGCGTTGACGATGAGCTTTTGAGATTCATCATTAGGCAATATTTCTATATCATTGGTACAGGCGGCCAATAAATGAACAAATGAAAGGAGTAAAAGTGCTTTTTTCATTATTGCTTAAAATTTATAAGTATATGAGAATGAAGGTAAGAAGGAAGGAGAGTGACTTTTTGTATCACAGGAATCTTTTTTCCTTCCGATTGCTCATCCGTGTAATAATCTATAAATACATGATTGGGATTCAAAGAGTTATAGGCATTCATAATACTGACGTTCCAAATCCGTTCTCCATGTTTTGTCTTTTTGTGAAAGTTGAATCCTAGATTCAACTGATGACTGGCGGGCAGACGGTAGTTATTTCGAGAAGAGCTATATTCAATGGGAAAAACAACCCCGTTGCCTGTATTTCCCATATGTCCCCATCCATAGCTTCCTTCGGGGAGAATGATGGTTGCTTTCTCTTTGGGCAGGGTGGCAGTATTTCCTGAAGCGTAAATCCAAGAAGCGCTCATGTATACTTTTTTGTTGAGGCGCCTGTTTATCGTGATGTTCACGGAGTGGCGTCTGTCGTATTTATAGGGAAAACGTTTCCCTCCATTTACATTTCCTTTACTGAATATACGGTCGGCTTTAGCCAAAGTATAATTTATCCATCCGGTAGTACGTCCGGTTTTCTTTTCCAGCATGAATTCTATGCCGAAATTGCGTCCTTTGCCCATTTCTACTTCTCTTCCCAATGAATGGAATTACCGACTAGAGTATTACCATCTTTGTATTCCAATACGTTTTTCGTCATTTTGCTATAGCCTTCTACAGAAAACTCCCATCCTTGAATACCTGTATAGTAACCCCCGATAGAAAATTGGCATGCTTGCATCGGGCGGATCTTCTGTGTGACCGGTACCATAGATCAGTGGGGAGAGAGAGATTGGATGAAGAAAGTAAATGTACATATTGTGTCATGTGGGTATAGGCCGCCTTGAAAGTAAGGTTGGGACTGGTTTTGAAACTAACGGTAATGCGAGGTTCCAAGGAGGCATAAGTGTGCTTTTGTACTTGGAAGAGTGAGAAATGTGCGCCTATATTTGTTTTCCATTGTTCGTTCCATTTGAATCATCTTCTACATAAAGGGAAATTTCGTGTGAGTGTGTCGCTTCATTTCCTCCGATGGTGTATGTTTTATCAGGTTGTTCTTGTTCATTCGGAGAGTGCTACAAATGTATGTTGGGTTTCGGGGCGGAACGTATGGTAGAGATAGTTTCCTCCGAATTTGATGAAATGGGAGGGGGATGGATGAAAGTCGAAGTCAGATGTTAATCCCCAATCTTCTATACCGGAATAATATTGGCTGTCAAGGTGTTTGTTGGCGGACGTGAAATTGTTTTTTATATTGAATCGGAAACGGTTATAGGATAGGGTGATGTTATGGAACAGACGATTACTGACTATGTGGTTCCAACGTAATGCCCCTAATGTACTTCCCAAGCCATGACTTGTCTCTCCTCTTGTGTCTGTCTCCTTTTCTTCTTCAAGTAATAAGAAGAAGTATTGTAAGCTGGCATGATCTTTGCCATGATAAAAGGAGAAAAACAGGCGGTCACGGTCACTGAACCGATGATTTAGTTTTGTGTTGATATCATATAAGTAGTAACCTCCTTTCGTATCTTTATCCATGAAAGGCTTGATAATTAAATCGGCATAACTGCGTCTGGCAGAAATAATAAATGATGTCCGGTCTTTCCATAGAGGACCCTCAAAGTGCATTCGGGAAGTCAGCAGCCCGATGGTCAGACTGCCGTGATAATTCCTCATATCTCCATCGTTAGTGCGTACATCAATGACGGAGGACAGTCTTCCTCCGTAACGGGCGGGGAAGGCGGACTTAAAGAATTCTACATCCTTTACGGCTTCGGCGTTGAAGGAGGAAAACAGACCGCCCACATGGTTGATCTGGTATAACGGATTCCCTTCTATCATATAAAGATTGTCGTCTCCATTACCGCCCCGCACATACATTCCTGCCAATCCGGCTGTGCCTGCCGATACACCCGGCAAGGTCTGTAGGGTTTTTATAATATCAGCTTCTCCGAATAATACCGGGGTTTGTTGGATCAGGTCTTTGTTGAGACGGGTATGTCCCATATCGGATGTTTGGACTAATGGAGAAGAGGTATATTCTCCGGTCACTACTACTTCGGCTAATTGCTGGTGGCTGTTCAGCAGAACCGGAAGCAGCGTGTCTTGTTCCAATTGTATGAATGAACGGTGGAAACTGTCATAACCTACATAGGAGATGTTCAGGTATACATCGTTTCCGGCTTCCAGGGTCAGGCTGAAAAAGCCGTCGGCGTTGCTGGTTGTTCCTTGATGGCTTTTAGCATCATAGATGGAGGCGCCTATAAGGGACTCTGAGGAGGATTTGTCTCGTATGAAGCCGCTGATTACAATGTTTTTCTGTTTTTTCTTGAGGATGATGTATTTGCCTGATTGTATATATTCTACGGGCAGTTTTTGAAACAGAATGCGCAAACAGTGGGATAACGGCTGGGCGGTTATTGTTATATCTATCGGTAACAGATGTTTTGTTAAAGAGGATTCATACGAAAAGGTTACACCTGTCTGCCGGGTGATTTCTGCTAAAACTTTACGGATGGGGGTTTGTTTCATATCTAATGTTACGAGGGGTTCGTCATGTTCTGTTCCTTTTGCCTCAATGCAAATGTGCATGAGGCAAAGGAGCAGAAGAAAAGAAAATTTAGAATGGAATTGCATCATTGGGTTATGTCTAGTTTTGTATCTAGTGTTTGGTTTATGATTTCAATTATGTCTTCTATCGGAGTATTGTCAAAGGTCGTGGTCAAATAGTACTCTTTTTGTGGAATTCCGCCGATATGGACCTTATAGACTTCTTCTAGTTCTTTTACTACCTTTTTCAAGGGGGCTTCATTATAAACAAACACGTGAGTCTTCCATGCAAAAGTGTTGGGATCACTTTGCTTTTCTATTTGCATTTGTCCTTTTTGGTTAATGAAAGCATACATGCCTTTTGTCAGGATAGCTTCTTTTTGTTCTTTGTTATAAAAACGGACTTTTCCAGACTCTACGGTTGCCGAAGTTTGATTTGCATTTGCCGTTACTTGGAATTGCGTACCTAGTACTTGTATGTTTGCCAGTTCGGTCTGTACCCTGAAGGGACATTGTTCTTGATGTGTGACTGAAAAATATGCTTTTCCGTTTAAAGTGACGTTCCTGTTTTTTTTGCCGTATGCCAAGCGGTCATACTGTAAGGCCGAATTCTCTGCCAGCGTAATATGGCTGTTATCCGGAAGCGTGACTTCTTTGACAGCGTGTGCGGATGAGGCAATGACAATCCAATCTTGCCTGTCGTATATCCACCACCAACTGAATCCGGCTATCAGGAAAGTGACAGCGACGATAGTTATTAGTCTATATAATAAGATAGAATTATTTTTCTGTTTGCCGATACCTAGTTTTTGCCAGGCTTGTGTCGTGTCCAGCCTGTTTTCCCGATAGAACCGGGCTACAAAACGAATATCTTTTTCTTCTTTCTCCATGCGATCTTTTTTTCTTTTTATTGTTAAGACAGGGAAAAGACAAAATCCCCCTATTCGCTTGCCGATTTTTTTTATCCGAAGAAAAAAGTATATATTTTAATGGCTGTTTCTCGTAATGTTTTCAGTGCCTTACTGATTTGATGTTCGACTGTTTTTATAGAAATACCCAGCTCGGTGGCAATTTCCTGATAAGTAAGGCCGTCACGTTTGGAAAGCAGAAAGATCTTTTTCCGTTCGGTAGGAAGGTGGTCGATAGCTGTCCATAAACGAGCATCACGTTCTGACCGGATGATGCGTTCTTCTTCTGTTAAATCTTCCAAGTCTGTCAGTTCGGTTGTTTCACAGTGTGTTTGCCGGTTGGTTACCAGTGTGAGTGAGCGGTTACGTACAGTTTGGTACATATAAGCTTTCAGATTTTGAATAGATGTGCCTCCGACAAGCTTTTCCCATACATCAGAGAAGGCTTGTTGGACGATGTCTTCTGCGTCATCCAGATTTTCAGTATAGCGCAGGGCATACATATTCAGCGGACGGTAAAGACAGCGAAATTGGTATTCAAATTCCTTTGCCGATAGTTTCATATTACGTTTTTATGTAAACAGAGGCAAACTTACGGCTTTTTTCGGTAGTCAAGCGATACGAGGTGAAAAGTCTTTAATTTCATAGTCAGTGTAAGGGATATCGATCTTGAACAAAAAACATTTTTCCCTTTTATATTATTTTATTCTGTCACCATATCTTGTTGTAAATCAATATAATGCCGTGCGAATACTTTTCGAATTCCACTGAAACGGTTTGTAGTCCTGCTTCTGCTTGCTTTTCATCCGGCAGAAACAGGTTTTCTTCATGCGTGTGTCTTTTCTGCAGCTGTTTTCCGGCAAGAGCATAGGCGGATTTGTGTTTCTATCCGGCGGCATCCGAAATATCACCTTGGTGAAGCGCTTCTTTCACCTTGGTGAAGCAAGTAGTTCACTTTGGTGAAATGGCATTTTCACTAAGGTGGAATAATGGATGGAATGGGGTGGCTGTATGATAACAGCCTTTAGTTAATGTGATTAGCGTTCACTGTACCGGCTTCGGAATTTAGTATCTGCATACCGATTAAAAGGGATATGGGATCTTTCTCCCGAGAAGTCTCCAGAAAAGGCACATTAAAAGCATGGCTTTATGTCAAAGCTGTGGCAGGCTATCCGCCTTAACAGAGCCTTAAAGGGCATAAAGCGGTTATGGAATAGAATACCAGACGCTGATAGCTGGTACAAGCCCCCCCCTTATGCACGGGTGGCATCGTTGGTACGCTCGTTGCAGAATGGTTTTGAATAATTTGCCAATGTGTCAATGTGCTAATATGCCAATTGGCTGCGCTCTATTCCGCATGATCATTGGCATATTAGCACATTTGTGAATTAATTCATTATTAATCAGTTATACGATAACTCTTATATCGAAGTTACGTTTTTGATAGTTAAAAAGCGAAGAAAGGACGGACGTTATATCCGGAATCGGAAAGCTTGCTGTAAGTTTTGACAGCTACTCTTTCCCAAAAAAACGCCATCGAGCATCTCAAAGTGCCAAATAAGAATCCAGGCATCTGTCGCTACATTGGATTCGGTGGTGCATCTGAAAATGTTTCTGTTGCCGACAATTTCTCCCAACGTACTTCCGGCTTTGGCTAATTGTTTACTTATTTTTTCTCTTGTTTCGGTTCCATATATCAGAGTCTCTAAACTGTATGCAGACTGTCTTTCAAATGTTCTCGGAGATTTTCCCCCTATATTTATGAGCAGATCGAACCATTGACCTATACTCGGCATGAACCACGGACTGCATATATTTTCGTCATTCGGTATTTTATTTTTTCGTCCGATAATCTTTTATCTTAAAAAAAGCTTTGTATGTATTCTTAAGTTGAGTATCATCATGGGCATTCAATATCACTTGCGTTTCAGAATAGCCATTCATGTTATTCTCCAGTAATCGTTTGTTGTCATATTAGGGATATCGGGTTCATCCTACTTGTCCTCCCATTTTAGCCGCTCCTATGTTTTCCAATCCCATCACATAGGCATGTGTCCATCCTTTTTTATTGCATTCCGGATCGGTCATTTTTTCCGGATCGCAAGTAATTACCATCTGCAGCATCTTTGTAGTCGGGATTGGTGTTGTCCCGTCAAAGACTCCATCTCCGGGGAAAATCTCTATTTTATTGTTTGCCGTGAAAAAAACAAAATCACCGGGAGTGAGTTCCGTGTTTTCTCTATGGCAGATAACGGGCTTTTCACCTCTAAGGTGTAGCAGCATCCTGCAGTGAACGCTGTGGAGGGGGTGAATGAGTAGGTCAGTGTTTTGTCTGTGCTTGTGCCGGAAGTTGATACATCGGTTATTGAATAGCTCCCGGCTATGGCTGTCGCTGTCTTGGTGGGGAGGACAATGGCACGGAAACTGCCGTCGTCCATTTTGCAGGGAGTGACATTGTTCAGTTTCACGTTTTTGGCTGTGACATCGACAGTCAGGTCTGATAATGTTCCATTGTTGCGATAGGTGAAGACTGCATCCGCGGGTGGAACATATTTGAAATGCGCTTGTGGCTTCAATATCAGTAATGCGAACCGATGCTCGAATTCAAAAGTCAGGGTTTCCTCGCTGACCTTTCCTACGGCGGTCATCAGGTCACAGGCGGTATATTCATCGGAACCGGATTGATCCGCTCCGGGTTTCAGCTTTTCGTTGTCCACTAGTGAGGTCATGATTTCGTCCGTGGTTTTACCGGTATCTATCGTGACACCTTCCTTGTAGGGATAGTACGCGATATAGTCCATACCTTCATTCCAATAGAGCGAAGTGCCGGCAGGAGGAATCCACTCACCTGTGTCAATGCCTGTTTTCTTATAAGTCAGTTTGATGTTGTTGACGGCATCTGCTATCGCATTATTTTTAACGGCGAAAATGCCGATGGCGTCTCCTGCACTAAACTGCGTTTCGGCTCCGTCTTCCAAGGGAGTACGTGCAAAGGGGGAGCCGGATATGGAGAGATGATTGAAATTGCTTGCCGTGGCTTTCACGATGAGGGGCGTCTGGTTAGTTCTTTTGCCATCCTCTGGGTCGTTTTCGTGCGTACATGCGCCACCTATGACAAGGAGGCGCATAATACCGTGACGATAAAAGAGTATTTCATTATGTATATATAGTTTTTCTTTCAGATTCAATTAATTGTTCCGTCTACAGATCCCTGACCGCCATTCCCCCATGTGGGATGACTTTCTGTTGTGGCAGTGACTACTTTTTTGTCTATGCCGATGGTGTAGCTCACGAAAGCCCCCGACAGCCATTTGTCGAGTGAGGGTAAAGGCTGATTGGTCAACGTGACGGTTTGCGTTCCTTTGATTCCTATGTATGTATAGGTGATGTTGAATGTGTTTCCTATATTTGTGGGGAGCAGGAAGTAGGTACATAGCATAGCTTCCTCCGGAGTACTTTTATCCGGTACGGACAGGGATTTTGTGGTAGCGGTAAATGTTTCGGCAGTAACCGTTGACGGATAAGTCCAACCGAAACCCTTGTCGTCATCGTTTGCCGGCACATGAAAAGCCAGTGTCCCGCTTTTTGCTCCCGTAATGGAGAAAGCTGTGATTACCTTTCCCGTTATGTCGTCATTACTTTTCACATTGAAAACCACCTTGGTAAGTGCGTGTTGCATTTTGAAATCCACACTGCCCCCGTTTTGGTTTATAATGGGGGTGGCGGCAAGCAGGTCCACCTGGTCGGCTTCTGCTGTGGGTGTAGTGTAAGTGAATGAAGGATAACCCTTTTGGGTTGCGTTGCTCGGCGTAACGCCCGTGGCATTGTGGGGTGCATAGGCAAAGAAACTGATTTTATCCGAATCATTGTTTGGCCAATACTTCAGGGGAGTGTATTGCCATGTGCCGTTTTTCTTTTCCACCAGCTGATTGTACATGAAGTTGGGGGTGGAAACTGTTGTGTCAAAGTTGCCGTGGGTAAGACTGGCAAATACTCCGATGGAGGTAAGATTGTCGTTGTTTATATCGCCGGCCTTTGTGGCGGTCGTTATGTTGTTGGAGAAGCTATGGGAACATTTACGGTTTCTGTGCCTGTATCCTTTTCGCAAGATGTGAGTGTCCATGCCGAAAGGATTATAAAAAAGAGTATCTTTCTTAATCTTCTCATTGTTTTATTTATGTGTCAATTTCAATTTGTCGGTTGGTGTGCCCGGAGAAGGATATTCAACCTTATCCGGCTTATGCAATATTTAATTTACATCAAAATTACCGGTAACGCTACCCCAGTCGTTCACTTTAGCCGCACTTACTTTTATTTCCTTCAGAGAAATAGTGAAAGTGTATGTGTAAAATTTACCTCTTTTCATGTGATTGGCAGGTAATGAAACTGCTGTTTCCAAATGGCTTACTGCGTATTTGGGATTGTCATCGCTGCTATCTGCCGTTTTGGATACAATATCGTAATGGAAGCCAATCTGAATATCGCCACTTGTACATCCGCCGGCCCCGTCTGCCGCAACTTCTTCAGCATTATCGTTGATTGGAATTAAGTACAGGTATTGATCTTTTTTGAATAAATCTACCGGAGTTTCTTTGTTCCCTTTTTTCAGAATGATGCCTTTAATGGATTTTTCCGTACCATCGGCCCATATTTCCGTGATCTCCTTCTCTTCCATTTTCATGATCTTTTCGATGCTGTAATCGCCTTCAGCGATTGTAGCATTTTCATAGTCCCAATGAAGGTCTTTCCATGTTGCCTTCGTATAAAATTTAGAATTTTCGTTGGTTAATTTATTAGTCTGATCAAAAGACAGGCTCCCTCCTTTTTGCCTATTATCCACATGTGAGTGATATAGATGAAGCTGCTTGTTCCGTCCAATCCGCTATAGTCAGCGCCTAATTTGGCTTTAAAATTTATTTTAGAAAGTGTATGCCTGAAGTTGAATTGTATGGCTCATCTTGTGCTGTTTTGTTTAATTCTTCAGCTACAACCAAGTCTACCATTTCATCAATTTTGGTTGCTTCTTTCAATGTGAAATCAATAGAAGGTATGCCGGTATCATCAATTTGGGAAGTCACGATTCCTACACGGCCTCCGGATACATTGCTCTCATAAGGAGCATAGGCAAAGAAAGACACTTTGTCTGTCGTGTTGTTCGGCCAATACTTTGTCGGGGAATAAGTCCATTCATTTGCATTTGTGTCATAAGTCACTTTTTGATTGAACATAAAAGATGGAGTTACGGTTCCTTTAGCCTCATCCCAATTTTTACTCCCTGTGTAATATCCCATAATGCCGAAACCGCCATAATGGGTCTCGTCACATGTTCCTTGCATAGTTGTGGTAGAAACATCTGTGCCTCTGGTCGCCACCCCCGTGTAGACATCGAATCCGACAGCTGGATTACCGACTGTTCTGACCTCCGTAATTTCATTCTGCGAACAACCTGCCACCAGCAACGTTGCTATCGCCATTAATAAATGTTTTGTTCTCATTTTTTTATTGATTAGTATTATACTTTTGTTTTACAAAGGCAATTCTGTGTTTTCTTCTTTCCCCCAGTCGTTTACATCTGCATTGAAACCGGAGTTGGGATCTTTTTCAGGTTCTACATCAGGTATTCGTCCGGGTGTTTTTGCTTCTATATGTAGGTAGATGGCACCTGTTTCATCCGTGTCTTTTGAGATACTCACTTTATCGAAGTTTTGTTCTATCTTAGTCTTTCCGTCTACTAGATTGGCACTCAGCTCATGCTGTGGTCGGTTTCTTCGTCAAATCCGAAAACACAGATTTCGCCTGTAAGAGTGCCGTCGGTGAAAGATCCTTCGTGGAAGGTCGGGTTTCCTATGGAAAATTCCTGTGTAATCATCTTTTCACCGCATTGGCCGTTGTGCAGCAATATGGAGGCGTGGATGCCTCCAAGGCGACAAGTAGCATCTTTTATGTTGTTCAGTCCGTCTATGCTAATCTGCACTTTCACTGTGCTTGTCAGCTCGGTAGGGGTGAAGTGCAGTGAGCATTCTATGTTGTCCGTCACTTCAAATCCCTCGATGACGCAGGTTGCCAGCTTTTCGGGTGAGGTAACGCTAACTTCGCTTGCGGAACGATTTTCTATTTGTTTGGCATACGCTTCGAAGGTGTGGAAAGCATTCTCTCCTCGGAAAGCAATGCCGCCGAAATCACTGAATGAACGGTTGAATAAGATCACGTTATAATGTCCTTTGGGCAAACGGGTGATGGCGTGAGTACGGTTGCCCATCAGTACGGTTTGAGGCACTCCTCCATTTTGGGGATAGAAAACGGCCGTCGCGCCATAGGTGTCTTCTCCCTCCAGTCCGGCTTGGCTCCAGTCTGCATGAGGGTGACTCCCACAACTTCATAGTAGGTAAGTTCGCGCCTATTGCAAGATATGAAAAGCAGAAAGGAAAGCAAGATAAAACGCATTCTCATTTTACACCTCCTTTTACTTTATGGTTTAATATCCATGCAAGGGAGATTTTAGCTTTGGTGGGACCAAACCATGTATATCGTCCGTTGTTTTGCCACAACAATGTCTGATGGTTATCGTTGGCGTGGTAATGTTTGTAATAGGTTCTCAGCACTCCTATTCCGAGGTTGAATTCCAAATGCAGATTTCGGGAAATGCGTTTTGCATATCCGTAGCTGATTCCTGCGGCAATGAAGAATTCTCCTTGATAGCCATTCTCTTTCCATTGCAAATCGTACTTTCCGCCTCCGGCATACAGCCCGGCGAAGTGCCCCGTAAGGATATTTCGTTTCTTCTTGTTGTCTAGCCAGTAACGTGTTTCCAGTCCTCCGGATAATATTTGCATACAGTATTTGTCGTTATCAAACAGCCACCACGGAAACATCAATTCGCCATTGAGCGACCAACATTTGCCAACGGGAACTTCGACTTCTATGTTTGGTATTAAAGCAATGTCAAACAGCATGTTTGTTTTCAGGCGAGAAATGGAACCGACTTATTGTATTTCGTTTTTCCGGCTCCATGGTCATTGCCGGTATCTTCATTTCCAATGCCGATATGCTTAGAGTGAACACACGCGGTTTGGGAATGCCCGGGATGTTTCATTCTTTGTTCGTGTATGCTGATATTACTCTTTTGAACATTTGTTTGGAAACATAAAAAACTGTCTTGTCCATGAGTGGGCAGGAAGCAGGCTGTTAGAATCAAAGTTTGCAATAATACGCGTTTCTTCAGTTTTTTTTCACCTGACCATAAATGTGTACTAATGTAATTGCTTGCTACTTTAATAATCAGCAAACTGAGTATATAAAATAACTTTGTCATTCCTAATCAAAAAAAACGTTTCTTAATAGGCAAACGTTTTTAGAATAATCGCAAAGTTATAATAATAATTTGATAATCAGCAAAGTTTATTCAATTTAATTTATGATAATAGTTCGTTAAGCGTTAAATTAACACTTATGCGGCAATTGCCGTAAACTCTTACTCCCTCCACTTCACCGGTTTTACATCTGGTAGGTTTGTGCGATTAAATCAACCGGAAATATTGTTTTTAGTGAATGTTTCCCGAATTATGCTCGGTGAGCCGGATTATTCATACCGCTTGGGCACTTTTACGCTTTCGCTTGATGATGACAGATGATATGTTTGAAGAATGTAGTAATTGCCAAAAAACTGCCCTGTATCGGGAAGCCGGAACGAACCGAAAGGATATGGTATAGGACTGGCGCAAACCCAAAGTATCCAGAATAAGTGATATGCTGTAAACAAAAATAGGGCAAACCTCACGGCCTGCCCTATCCGAAACTTTAATATGAAATGCCTATTGAAACAAAAATCACAGTTTTTACCTTAAAATATTGCATTTAAAAGTTTCCTTTATCAGCATTGTCCCACCAAAGATGTGTTCCGCCTTTGTCACCGGAGATGCCAAATTTGCTGGAATTTTCTTGGTCCAGAAGTTTGATTCCGCCTTCTACTCCCTTAGCGTTGGCATCATAAGCCTGGCTGCTATAAATTACGCGGCGTACACCTTCTTCTGTGTTTACGGCTCCATTACTTTCATTGACGAATGCAGGAAAGAAGCGTGGATAGCCGGTGCGGGCGTTGTTCTGCCCAGCCTTCGGTGG
>ENA-OQIM01000175-OQIM01000175.1-human-gut-metagenome-genome-assembly--contig:-NODE-175-length-22405-cov-1.807074_pt1 | contig 22405 bp, 33 predicted proteins | sample MGYA00242579_ERZ504744 | MGnify/ENA primary metagenome ERZ504744 (study PRJEB26092, sample SAMD00036441) | human gut metagenome | host: Homo sapiens | study: EMG produced TPA metagenomics assembly of...
CGGGATGAGACGTACTGCAGTTGTCTTCTGATTTACCATATCCGATGGCAGACTCATCTGCGATGATACCTGCAGTGTAGTCGCCTTGGTATCTCCCGGAACTGCGATCATATCCAGACCAACAGAGCATACACAGGTCATGGCTTCCAGCTTCTCCAGAGTAAGAGCTCCCTCGTTTACCGCATCGATCATTCCCTGATCCTCGCTGACAGGAATAAAGGCACCACTTAATCCGCCCACAGCAGCTGCTGCCATAACGCCGCCTTTCTTCACCTGGTCGTTGAGAAGTGCAAGCGCTGCAGTTGTTCCAGGTGCACCGGCTCTCTCAAGGCCGATCTCTTCCAGGATCTCAGCTACGGAATCACCGATAGCCGGTGTCGGTGCAAGAGAAAGATCCACAATACCAAACGGCACGTCAAGACGTTTGGATGCCTCACGTGCAACCAGCTGTCCAACTCGTGTAACTTTGAATGCGGTACGTTTGATCATCTCGCAGAGAGTTCCGAAGTCCTCGCCACGAACCTGCTCCAGAGCTTTCTTTACAACGCCAGGGCCACTGACACCTACGTTGATGATGCAATCCGCCTCTGTGACACCGTGGAACGCGCCTGCCATAAACGGGTTATCATCCGGTGCGTTACAGAATACTACCAGCTTGGCACATCCAAGAGAATCCTGGTCCTTAGTAGCCTCTGCTGTTGCGAGGATGATCTCGCCCATCAGCTTTACGGCATCCATGTTGATACCGGTCTTGGTGGAACCAACGTTTACAGAACTGCAGACGCGCTCTGTTTCTGCCATTGCCTGAGGAATGGAGCGGATAAGAAGCTCCTCTGCCGGAGTCATTCCTTTGCTTACCAGTGCAGAATATCCGCCGATAAAGTTAACGCCAACTTCCTTGGCACATTTATCCAGCGTTCTTGCGATGGTCACAAAATCCTCCGGTTTCTTACATGCAGCCCCGCCAACCAGAGCAATGGGTGTTACGGAAATTCGTTTATTTACAACCGGGATACCGTACTCGGTTGCGATCTCATCACCGGTAGCTACCAGATTTCTGGCCTTTGTGGTGATCTTTTCGTATATTTTCTGATTCAGTGCATCCAGGTCAGGATCGATACAGTCCAGAAGGCTGATCCCCATGGTGATGGTACGCACATCCAGATTCTCCTGCTCGATCATTTTATTTGTCTCGTTTACCTCAAAAATATTGATCATTTTATTTTCTCCCTGATGATTGATGTAAAGTAGATATCATATGCATTGGCAATCCGCATTCGCTGCTTGATCATACTCGATGCATCATGTTAAAAATATCTTCATGCTGGCAGTGGATCACAACACCGATCTCCTTGCCAGATTTTCAAGCTCTTTTGCAAGTTCACCGCCATCCTTTTCACATTTTGCTGTGTCTGCGATCATCATCATGTTGAAGTAACCCTGAACGATGGTCTGAGAAATATCCAGAATATTAACCTGATTCTCTGCAAGATATGTACAAACCTTTGCAATAATTCCTACTGTGTCATTTCCTACTACTGTGATAATTGTCTTCTTCATCGTTTTTTCCTTTCTACACTGTGATTATTTCTGATATGTGATCCCTCTTCGCTACCTGGATCTTAAAATCCCTGGAACGGTACGGGTTGTCACCAAGTGTCACCTCCGAGCACACAGTCTCGTAGGCAAGTTCTTCATAGTTGTTTTCTCTGCTTAAATGGCCAAGAAAAACCGCCTTCAAATTATCATGGAGGATCCGACAGAGCAGACGTCCTGCATTCTCATTGGAGAGATGCCCACGGTCTCCCAGAATCCTCTGTTTGAGATAATAAGGGTATTTTCCAACCTGAAGCATGCGGATGTCATGATTTGCTTCCAAAAGCACCGCATCCAGATTCTCCAGATTTTTTACAATGTAATCATTATATTTTCCAAGGTCCGTGGCAATGCCCACAGAATGCTCTCCACATTCCAGGCGGTAACCCACCGGCTGTGCAGCATCATGGGGAATGGTAAAAGGATTTACCGTCAGGTCCTTGATCTCAAAAGGCTCATCCTCCGGATCTCGTGGATCAGTCCCTCCGGCATTTTTCCAAGGGATTTCATACGAAGCATGGCATCTGCGGTTCCACCTGTGGTATAGATGGGAATTCCGTATTTTCTGGAGATCACTCCCAGTCCCTTGATATGGTCGGAATGTTCATGTGTGATCAGGATACCGTCCACATCTTTTCCGGTAAGATCCAGGGAATTCAGGCCTTTTTCGATACTCTTCCCGCTGATCCCCACATCTACCAGAACATGTGCCTCCTCAGATCCCACATAAATACAGTTGCCGCTGCTTCCGCTGGCAATACTACAAAGTCTCATTTCTCTCTATCCCTTCTCTGATCTGTCTCCGGGTACCCTTCAGATCTCCATTATTCTCGATCACATAATCCGTATGTTCTCTGAAAACCTGGTCAGATACCTGGTTTCGGATAATGCCAAGAGATTTCTCTCTGGAATAGCCACGGCTTTCCATCAGACGACGGATCCGGATTTCCTCCTCTGTATACACATACCAGACTTCGTCACAGAATTCCTGATAATTCTCTTCCAGAAAAAGAGCAGCTTCCACAACACAGATCTCTCTTCCGGCTTCCTTCTGTTCTCCAAGAAGATCTAGGATTCTCTGCTTTACAGCCGGATGGATGATCCCGTTTAATTTCAAAAGCATATCCTTATCTGTGAATACTACATCAGAAATCCGTCTCCGGTCAATAGTTTTATCTTTTTTTATGATTTCTTTTCCAAACAATGCGATCACCGCATCGTAACATTCTTCCCCCGGTTCCATCAGAATGTGACCAAGCTGGTCTGCCTGGATCACATATGCCTGGAAATCTTCTTCCAGGATTCCAAGTACTGTACTTTTCCGGCCCCTACTCCGCCGGTTACTCCGATCACTCTCATTTATTTCGCCTCATACCAGCTGTCACCCTGGTGCATATCTACGTCAAGTTCCACTGCAAGGTCTGCCGCTCCCTTCATCTCTTCTTCCAGAATACGGGAAACTTCCTCGATCTCTTCTTTCTTTGTCTCGATCAGAAGCTCATCGTGAACCTGCAGCACCAGTCTTGAACGCAGTCCCTCTTTTTTCATTCGTTCATAAACATGGTTCATGGCTATTTTGATGATATCTGCTGCAGTACCCTGGATCGGAGAGTTCATGGCTACACGTTCTCCGAAGGAGCGCTGCATGAAATTACTGGATCTCAGCTCCGGCACGGGCCTTCGTCTGCCGAACATAGTTGTTACATAACCGTGTTCCTTGCCATCCTTTACCAGACCGTCCAGAAAGCCCTTGATCTTCGGATAGGTCTCGAAATATTTCTCAATATAGCAGCTGCTCTTTTCTGGTAATACTTAGATCCTGGCTCAGTCCAAAGGAACTGATCCCATAAACGATTCCGAAATTTACCGCCTTGGCATTTCTTCGCTGAAGAGATGTCACTTCATCCAGCGGCACATGAAACACCTGGGATGCGGTGAGCCGGTGGATATCCTCCGCCTCACGATAAGCCTGGATCAGTTTTTCATCACCGGACATATGTGCCAGCACACGAAGCTCGATCTGGGAATAATCAGCATCCAGAAATACAAATCCCTCTTCCGGCACAAAAACCTTACGGATCAGCCTTCCCAGCTCCATGCGGACCGGTATGTTCTGAAGATTCGGATCTGTGCTGCTGATACGACCGGTTGCTGTGATCGTCTGATTAAAAGTAGAGTGGATCCTTCCATCTTCTCCGATCACATTTCCGAGACCATCTGCATAAGTGGATTTCAGCTTGGTCAGCTGGCGGTACTCCAGGATATCTTTTACGATGGCATGATCCGGCGCCAGCTTATCCAGGATATCCGCCGCTGTGGAATAGCCGGTCTTGGTCTTCTTTCCACCTGGAAGTCCCAGCTTTTCAAAAAGGATCACACCCAGCTGTTTCGGGGAATTGATATTAAACTCCTCCCCTGCTTCCTGCCAGATGGTTTTTTCCAGCTCCTGGATACGGACTTTAAGTTTTTCACCATAGCTCTTAAGCTCTTCACCCTTAACGAAAATCCCCATTTTTCCATGGAATCCAGGGTAAAGACAAGAGGAAGCTCGATCTCATCATAAACCTTACGCATGCCTGTTTCATCCAGTTTTTCAAGAAGAACCTTTCGAGCCATGCAGGGCACAAACGCCTGATAGCAGGCATAATTTCCAAGGCATTCCAGTTCCTCTTCCCAGGCCTTTTTCAGAGAAGTCTTTCCAAGAAGGTCTTCCTTTGAGGGGAGCATCATACCATCCAGATATTCTCTGGCGATGTCATCATGGGAATAGGAAGATTTCAGCGGGTTCAGAAGATATGCAGCAACCCCCGCATCAAAAACCTTCTTCGGATCATCAAGGGAAACATGTTTGAGAACTGATTTAATATCCATAGCACAGAGCACCGTACTGTCCGCCAGAGTTTTCAGTTTTCCGCAAAGGTAATCCCCTGTGAGAAGTCCTCCTACCGGAATCTGATAGATTTCTTTTTCATCCAGGACCAGTCCCACGGTATACACCTGATCCAGATCTGCAAGAACAGAAATACCCACCTGATCTTTCTGCGCTGCTTTTTCAAACAGTGCCTCCACACCGGAAAGGTCATTACAGGTAAAAAATTCCAGTTCCATGGAGGAATCTGCTGTCGTAGCCGGATCAAAACGGTTCAACATGTTCTTAAATTCCAAGCGTTTACACAATTCATATGCCTCCAGAGTATAGGGATTTTCCACTTTCGCTTTTTCGTAGGAAAATTCCAGCGGACTATCTGTGTTGATGGTTGCAAGCTCTTTGGAAAGCTGTGCCAGATCATAATGCTCGCGGAGAGATTCTTTCGCCTTATTAGGCTTTACCTCTTCCAGATGCTCATGAGCATTCTCAATGGAACCGAACTGCACGATCATCTTGGTCGCGGTTTTCTCTCCAACACCCGGGATTCCCGGAATATTATCGGAGCTGTCGCCCATCAGCGCTTTCAGTTCTATGATCTGCGGCGGCGTTACCTGATATTTCTCAAGAACTTCCGCTGTATGGTAGTTTTCAATGGTTGTCTTTCCCCGGACAGTCTTCGGAAGCCGGATCAGCACCTTATCTGTGGCAAGCTGAAGAAGATCACGGTCTCCGGAAAGAATGGTAACATCCATACCCTTTGCTTCACTTCTTCTGGCGACCGTACCAAGAAGATCATCTGCTTCATAGCCTTCCAGGGACATGATGTTGATTCCCATGGCAGAAAGCATCTCCTTGATCAGCGGAACCTGTTCCCGAAGCTCCTCCGGCATGGGTTTTCGGGTGCCTTTATAGGTTCATATCTCTTATGCCGGAACGTAGGTGCACTCAGATCAAATGCAACGGTAAGATACTCCGGCTTCTCTTCCTCCATGATCCTGAACATAATATTCAGAAATCCATATACCGCTCCTGTATGACGTCCTTCTGCATTGGTAAGATCCGGCAGACCATAAAACGCACGGTTCAGGATGCTGTGACCATCGATCAGTAATATTTTTTCACTCAAAATCAAATTCCCTCCTTCAGTTCCAGGATCACAAAAACAAGAAAGACCACCAGTGCCGCGATCAGAACGCAGACTGCCACTGCAGCGATCGCTCTGTGAAATTTCTTTTTTCGGATATACCTTCTGGATTTTCGGATATCCTCTTCCAGAAGCTCCTTAAAATCCAGAACAGTATCTTCCTGTTTCTCATCCAGCTGCTGCATGGCCTTATGTACAATGAAATATGTGGCAAGCTCATCGTAGCAGGAGGAACACTTCTCAATATGCTCCAGAAAATCCTCCAGATCATTCAACGGCAACGTATGATCGATATATTTATTAACCATTCCCTCTGCAATACGACAGTTCATATTTTCCCTCTCTTTCAAAGCAGCGGATTCTCCCATATGATAAGCCTCTTCTGAGATCCCGCTTCACAATTTGCCCCAGACTGGGGAAATATTTCCCAGAATATTATATCATTATAGCGAATTAAACGTTGAATGACAAGGGCGGTTTCCTGTGGTATACTTGAGATGTCCCGGTCAGAAAACAGAAAAACTGACCAAATATGAAAATCCAGGCAAGGAGGATCACCATTATGAAATCTATAGCAATCGTTACAGACAGTAACTGCGGCATGTCTCCCGCTCAGGTAAAAGACCTTGCATCTACATGCTTCCAATGCCGTTTTTTATAGATGATAAGGAATATCTGGAAGACATTGACATGAACCAATCAGAGTTCTTTCAGCATCTTGAACAAAATCCAGGCTGCAAAGTTTCCACATCCCAGCCCACACCGGAATCCGTCACTACCCTCTGGGACAAGCTGCTCAAAGACTACGACGAGATCGTACATATCCCCATGTCCAGCGGTCTCTCCAGTTCCATGCAGACTGCCCGCATGCTTGCAGAAGACTATGATGGCCGTGTACGTGTCGTAAACAACCAGAGGATCTCCGGAACCTTACGTTACTCTGCCATCGAGGCTATCCAGCAGGCTAAAAACGGTCTCTCTGCCGATGAAATTGGAACCTGGCTGGAAAAAACCCGCTTCGACTCCAGCATCTATATCACTGTAGCTACTCTGAAGTACCTGAAACAGGGCGGCCGCATCACTCCTGCAGCTGCAGCCATCGGAACCATGCTCCGTCTGAAACCGGTTCTGCAGATCCAGGGCGAAAAGCTGGACGCCTTCTCCAAGGCCCGCACCATGACCCAGGCAAAAAACACTATGACGAAAGCCATCAAAGATGACATTGCAGACCGCTTTGGAGAAAAGATCAACCTGGATGTCATCCACTCCCACAACCTGGAAGCAGCCGAAGAATTCCGAAAAGAAGTCCTCACCACCTTCCCGAATATCGGTGAAGTCAACATCTTCCCTCTCTCCCTGAGCGTCTCCTGCCACATCGGCCCCGGAAGTCTGGCACTCACCTGTTCCAAGGTACACCCGGAAATATGGTAAAGACTAGTCAGAAGCAATCCACATGGCCAGAGCACAGCCGGAGGGAATACTTCTGTATGGCTCTGTCTCTGGAGGAGGGCTGCTAGTTCTTAGGTTCTGGAAATCTGCGTTATTAAAAAAAGTTCGGCTGTCTGAGCGGCAACAAGCCGCGAGTTCCGACTTTAATGGTTTAGCAGATTTTCAGGGCCTTAGAACTAACGCCCAACGGAAGCCGAAGACCTTACAGAAGTATTCCCTTCGGCGTCCCTCCCGCCAACATATTTAATTTTCCTGTGTATTCTCAATCTCCACCGGCGCTTCATTCAAGATCTTCATAAACTCCTCACCGGTGATCGTCTCATGCTCATACAGATACTTGGCAATCTCATGGAGCTTTCCGATATTATCTGTAAGGATCTTCGTAGCCTTTTCATGCTCCCGTCTTACAAGCTCCACAACCTTCTTATCCAAAAGCGTCTGCGTCTCAAAGGAACAGGTTAGACTTGCATCTCCGCCAAGATACTGATTGCTTACATTTTCCATGGCAACCATGTCAAATCATCACTCATACCATACCTGCTGATCATCGCTCTGGCAATCTTAGTCGCCTGCTCAATATCATTGGAGGCACCGGTAGTAATGGAATGGAAGATCAGCTCTTCCGCTGCACGGCCGCCTGTAAATGTAGCGATCTTATTCTCCAGTTCTTCCTTAGTCATCAGGAAATGTTCCTGCTCATCTACCTGCATGGTATATCCCAGTGCACCGGAGGTACGTGGAATGATCGTGATCTTATGGACCGGTGCAGAATCTGTCTGCTTGGCAGCAACCAGTGCATGACCAACCTCATGATAGGAAACGATCAGCTTTTTCCTTATTGGAAAGTACACGGTTCTTTTTCTGATATCCGGCAATAACAACTTCGATGCTTTCTTCAAAATCCGCCTGTGTGGCAAATTTCCGTCCGTCGCGGACTGCACGGAGAGCTGCCTCGTTGACAATATTGGCAAGCTCCGCACCGGAGGCACCGACTGCCGCCTTGGCAATTTCATCAAACCGGACTGTATCCGCAATTTTGATCTTCTTGGCATGAACCTTCAGGATTTCCTCACGCCCCTGAAGATCCGGAAGCTCAACCGGGATCCTTCTGTCAAAACGTCCCGGGCGAAGAAGTGCAGGGTCAAGGGAATCCGGTCGGTTGGTAGCTGCCAGGATCACAACACCCTTGGAACCGTCAAAACCGTCCATCTCTGTCAAAAGCTGGTTCAGTGTCTGCTCACGCTCATCGTTTCCGCCGCCCATTCCGGAGCCGTCACGTTTCTTGCCGATCGTATCGATCTCATCAATAAATACGATACATGGTGCCTTCTCATTGGCCTGTTTAAAAAGATCACGGACCTTGGCAGCACCCATACCCACAAACATCTCCACAAATTCCGAACCGGAAATTGAGAAAACGGAACCTCCGCCTCACCGGCAACTGCTTGGCAAGAAGAGTTTTACCGGTTCCGGGAGGGCCTACAAGAAGGGCACCCTTCGGCATGGAAGCACCGATTTCTCTGTATTTCTCCGGATTATGAAGGAAATCTACAATTTCCGTCAAAAGCTCCTTGGCTTCATCCTCACCGGCAACATCTGAAAATTTGATTCCCGTAGAGGATTTCACATAAACCTTGGCATTGCTTTTGCCAAAGGACATCATTCCTCCCGGTCCTCCGTTTCCCATGGAACTCATCATCTTCTTGCTGAGCCAGCGTCCCAGGAGAATAAAAATTGCGATCGGGAGTACATATCCCAGGATCAGAGATAAAAGCAGGGACTGTCTCTGAGGTGCAGTACCCTCTATACTTACGCCCGCATCGTAAAGATGGGATACAAGATCCTGATCCTCTACAGATACCGTCTTACAATAGACATCATTTCCATCTACCTTCATCGTATAATAGATATAATCAGAATTAATAGTTGCTTCATATACTTTTCCTCTGTCTACAGCTTTCAGGAAGGTGGTGTAATCGGTCTCTTTTACACTTCTCTCAGAAAGAGCAGGAAGAGCAAAAACATTCAGCAGAACAATAATTACGACCGCAATAATGTAATATACATACAGCGGCCGCTTCTCTGGTTTTTTTGAATTCAGATTCATGCAGTCTCCTCCGTTATCTTATAGTATATTGCTATATCCACAGTGCTATATCAGGTGGTACAGCCTTGTAATACACTCTACCACTTTTTTCAGTCAATTTCAAGGATGCCTCATCCGATTTCATAAACTTTTTAGAATTAAAAATATTTCCAAATAATACCTTTATTCTGAAAAAATCCTTGCAAGCCACCTGATACTGTGCTATTATAATAAATGGTTATGCCGCTGTGGCGGAATTGGCAGACGCACTTGACTCAAAATCAAGCGGAGCGATCCGTGCCGGTTCGAGTCCGGCCAGCGGCATTCGCATAAAAGACCTGACGGAGAAATCTGTCAGGTCTTTATTATATACTATCAAAAAACACGAAAGGATAAAAAAATGGAAAAAGACAAAAGCTTTTTAGGAACCGAGTCTGTCGGAAAGCTTCTTCTGCAGCTTGCACTTCCTACCGTTGCCGCACAGCTCATCAATATGCTCTACAATATCGTCGATCGTATCTATATTGGTCATATTCCCGGAGAGGGTGCTCTTGCCCTTACCGGTGTAGGTGTCTGTATGCCGCTTATTATGGTCGTATCTGCCTTCGCTGCTCTTGTCGGAAACGGAGCGCTCCCAGAGCCAGCATCTTTATGGGTAAAATGACACGTCGAAAGCCGAACAGACTCTCGGAAACTGCTTCACCATGCAGATCATCATCTCCCTGATCCTGACTGTTATCCTGTTTCTCGGAAACCGCAGCCTTCTCCTTGCATTCGGCGCCAGTGCAAACACCATCGACTATGCGGTGGGTTACATGAATATCTATGCAGTAGGAACTATCTTTGTACAGCTGACTCTTGGCATGAATAATTTCATCACAGCCAGGGATTCGCAAAACCGGAATGCTCTCCGTATTGATCGGTGCGATCTCCAACATTATTCTGGATCCGGTTTTTATTTTCGGATTCCACATGGGTGTCCGGGGCGCTGCTCTGGCAACAGTGATCTCCCAGGCATTTTCCTGCATCTGGTCCTCTCCTTCCTCTTTGGAAAAAAGACCTTCCTGAAGCTTCGGAAAAGCACCATGAAACTGAAAGCCGATATCATTCTGCCCTGTATGGCTCTTGGCTCTTCTCTCTTTGTCATGCAGCTCAGTGAAAGCGTTATCTCTGTCTGCTACAACTCCTCCCTCTTAAAATACGGCGGGGATGTTGCAGTAGGAGCCATGACTATCCTTACCAGCGTCATGCAGTTTGCCATGCTTCCTCTTCAGGGACTTGGTCAGGGTGCACAGCCTATCATCAGCTACAACTATGGTGCACGTAACGAAAAACGTGTACGTTCTACATTTAAGCTTCTTATAAAAACAAGTGTTTCTTATTCCGTGATCCTGTGGCTGATCATTATGATCTTCCCGCAGATCTTTGCCGGAATGTTTACTTCGGACAGTACATTACTTGCTTTCACAAAAACAGCGCTCCGGATCTATATGGCAGTTGTGTTTATCTTTGGTATCCAGATTGCCTGCCAGATGACCTTTATCTCCCTTGGCAGAGCCAAAGATCCATCATTGTGGCTATTGTCCGGAAATTTATTCTGGTCATCCCGCTGATCTATATCCTGCCCAATATTTTCCGTGCTGACCGGACAAATGCAGTTTATATGGCCGAGCCGGTTGCGGATATCCTAGCCGTTACATTTACTGCCATCCTGTTTTTCTTTGAGTTTAGAAAAGCCTTGGCAGAAATCTCCGGCAGCCGGAAGCAGTAACCCTGCATTTGACCACCTTCCGCCCTGCTCACGATCTTATGCCTACCAGATACTTAAACATAAAACAGCCTTCCGGCATCATTACAAGATGCACAGAAGGCTGTTTTTATATATTTTCGCTGTTTTATTTCAGTTCATCTTCATCCTGAAGAAGTTTCTCAAAAACAGGGAAGCAGTCAAAGGTTGCAAAATAATCTCTCGGTGTCTCGGCACGACGGATCATCTCAAAGCTGCCGTCCTCATGAAGAAGGATCTCTGCAGATTTCAGTTTACCATTGTAGTTATAACCCATTGCAAAACCATGAGCACCTGTATCATGGATCACAAGAAGATCTCCCTTGTCGATTTTCGGAAGCATACGGTCAATGGCAAATTTATCATTATTCTCACAGAGGGAACCTGTCACATCATATTTATGATCGCACGGCTCGTTCTCCTTACCCATAACCGTAATGTGATGATAAGCACCATACATAGCCGGACGCATCAGATTTACTGCGCAGGCATCTACGCCGATATACTCTTTATGCGTATGTTTCTCATGGATTGCTTTTGTGACAAGGCAGCCATACGGTCCCATCATGAAACGGCCAAGCTCTGTATAGATCGCAACATCACCCATTCCTTCCGGAACAAGTACTTCTTCATAAACCTTGCGGACACCCTCACCGATCACACGGATATCATTTGGCTCCTGATCCGGTTTATAAGGAATTCCGATACCACCGGAAAGGTTGATGAATTTAATGTGTGCACCTGTCTCCTTCTGAAGCTTCACGGCAAGCTCAAACATAACCTTTGCAAGCATTGGATAATAATCATTGGTCACTGTGTTGCTTGCAAGGAATGCATGGATTCCGAATCTTTGGCACCTTTGGATTTCAGGATACGGAATGCGTCAAAAATCTGCTCGGTAGTCATTCCGTATTTTGCATCTCCGGGATTATCCATGATACCGTTACTGATCTTAAATACTCCACCTGGATTGTAACGGCAGCTGATCACTTCCGGGATTTTTCCGAGAGCTTTCTCTACGCTCTCAATATGTGTAATGTCATCAAGGTTGATGATCCCACCGATCTCATCTGCATATCTGAACTCTTTCTCCGGTGTGTCATTGGAAGAAAACATGATATCGCCCTTTTTGCAACCTACTGCCTTGGCCATCATAAGCTCTGTTTCTGAGGAGCAGTCGCAGCCACAGCCATACTCCTGCAGAATATTGATCAGATATGGATTCGGTGTTGCCTTTACCGCAAAAAATTCCTTGAATCCTTTGTTCCATGCAAAGGCCTCTTTCAGGCTTTTGCATTCTCACGGATCCCCTTCTCATCATAGAGATGGAAGGGTGTCGGAAACTTTTCAGTAATTTCGTTAAGTTTCTCAAGTGTCACAAATGGTTCTTTTTTCATAATAACTGCATCTCCTGTTTTTCCGACTGCTGTTCCCGAAGAAAACTCAGTCTTATTCTGCCTCGATCACGTGCATCATATTTGTCACTGCACCACGACCGTTTGTCATGTTGGTCGCAGGGTCTCCTGCTGTAAATACAACAAGGTCTCCTTTATGTATCAGATGACGGCTGCGGACAACATTCATAGCCTGAGACATGATATGGTCCGTGGTATCTCTCTGATATCCTTTCAGAGGTGTTACACCCCAGATCAGCTGAAGTTTATGCTGGATGGTTGAGTTTGGTGTGATCGCATAGATTGGAACCTTCGGGCGGAAATTGGAGATCAGTCTGGCTGTATTTCCACTCATTGTCGGTGTTACGATAGCGTTCGCCTTCAGGTTCTTTGCAGTACGCACCGTTGCAAGTGCCACTGCACTGGAGATCTTCTCTCTTCCATCCATGGAACGATGTTCAATAAACACTTTATAATCCAGATGCGGCTCTGTCATCTCTGCGATATCTGCCATCATCTTAAGAGCATCAACCGGATATTTCCCAGCTGCTGTCTCTCCGGAAAGCATGATCGCATCGGTTCCGTCGTAGATCGCATTGGCAACATCAGCTACCTCTGCACGTGTAGGACGCGGATTACGGATCATGGAATCAAGCATCTGTGTTGCTGTAATAACCGGTGTATAATGTTCGTTACACTTACGGATGATCTCCTTCTGAATGTGAGGTACCTGGCTTGCAGGAATCTCCACACCAAGATCTCCTCTGGCAACCATAATACCGTCAGATGCTTCAATGATGGAATCAATATTCTCAACACCCTCTGCATTCTCGATCTTCGCGATAATACCGATATCCTTTCCACCATTATCATTCAGAAGCTTACGGATCTCACGGATCACCTCTGCGGAACGAACAAAAGATGCCGCGATGAAATCAAATTTCTGCTCGATACCAAAGATAATGTCCTTCTTATCCTGCTCTGTGATTCCCGGAAGATTTACTTTTACATAGGGAACATTTACACCCTTCTTCTCTCCCAGCTCACCACCGTTTAAGATATCACAGACAATATCGGTTCCCTTGATCGCCTTAACCTCCAACTCGATCAGACCATCATCAATGAGGATCCTGTTTCCCGGTTTTACATCCTTGTAAAGTGTCTCATATGTGATAGCAACCTTTGTGCTGTCGCCTTCAAAATCGCCAATTCCAAGTACAAACTGTTTTCCCGCTTCCAGCTTAACCTTCTGTCCGTCCTTTAAAAGTCTGGTACGGATCTCCGGTCCTTTGTGTCAAGAAGCATGGCAATAGGCATATCAAGCTCCTCACGAAGCTCCTTGATCATATCCACACGGCCCTTCTGCTCCTCGTGGTCTCCGTGAGAAAAGTTGAATCTGGCAATATCCATTCCATTCTCCATAAGAGCCTTCAGAGTTTCCCTGTTATTACTGGCAGGTCCAAGTGTACAGATAATCTTAGTTTTTTTCATAATAATGTTCTCCTTCGTTTGTGCGTTTTACTGTACGTGTTTATGTGTAAATAAATGATCCTGACAATATTCATAATTTCCGTTGCACTTTGAGCAGAAACGAAACTCCAGGTTTGGGTCATCCTTTTCGGTACGTCCGCAGATCGCACATTTATGCTTGGCGATCCCATTCGGACCGGACCCTGTTCTGGAAGGAGCCACAGCCTTCTTAAACTGCTGCCTCCTGTGGATCTCTTTCGGATTGTATCGGTTCATATCACGGGTACTGAAATAAAAGATCACAAAGTTTAAAAGTGATGCTACGATCGGTACTACACCTACCCAAAGCCCGACTCGAAGATAAGATACGATATCCCACGCAATGAACAGTCCGTATACAAAGGCCATCCATTTCATCCTGATCGGGATCACAAACATAAGAAGCAGCTGAAGATCCGGATATGTGACTGCATAGGCAAGGAAAATAGAAAGACTGATATAATATGTGGTAAAAATATTTCCGCCAAGAGAATAGGCGATCCCGTTCATAACCACATAACCACCTGTAAATACATGTAAAAAGTACTGCTGCGATCACAGTAAACAAAACACCTGAAAAAATATACAATGTGTACCGGAAAGTTCCCCAGGTACGTTCCAGTGAAGTACGATCGGATAATAGAAAAAAAAGATTGCGAGAAGGAACATCACAAGATTGCCAGTTCCTCCCACACTGGACGGCGGATAGATCACCCATGTCACCAGTCTCCAGATCTGTCCCTTCATGACCATGGACATATCAAGACTCAGCATGTTCAAAACTCCCGGAGCAAACATAGCCAGAAAATACCCCAACACATAACATCCGATGATGTAAACAGTCAGATTCGGAACCCCGAATCTTCCGAATTTACGTTCCAGTTTGTCAATAAATTTCATTAAAATCTCCTTTCAGAAAACTTTTGAAAATCAGAAAAATCGCTTCTTGGAAAGAATGATCGCTGCCACAACACTGATTGCCACAGAAATCAGGATAATGATCAGAAATCCCAATGGACTCCTTGATAAGGGCATACCGGAACCAGCCACATTCATTCCGTAAGCACTGAACACAATAGTCGGAATACTCATGACAATAGTAATGATTGCCAGTACCTTCATAACGATATTCATATTATTGGAGATGATCGATGCAAAAGCATCCATAGTTCCGTTCAGGATACCGCTGTACACATTGGCCATTTCGATCGCCTGCTTATTCTCAGTGATGACATCCTCCAGAAGATCGGTGTCCTCCGGATATTTCTTGATGCTGTCTATCTTCAGAAGCTTCTCCAGCACAACCTCATTGGACCGGAGTGATGTGATAAAATAAGTCAGGGATTTCTGCAGCTCCAGAAGCTCGATCAGCTCTTCATTTCTTGTGGAAAGATGCAGTTTTTCTTCCACCTGCTCACTTTTTTTTGTCAATGATACGCAGATAACGCAGGTACATGCTCGCATTTCTGTAAAGGATCTGAAAGATAAAACGGGTCTTCATATAGGTAAAAAAGCTCCGGACTCTTCCCTCCATAAATCTGGTAAGAACCGGTGTGTCCTCTAGACAGATGGTAAAGATCATAGACCCCGTCACAATGATGCCAAGCGGTATTGTCCCATACCAGTCCTTGTCATTACGTTCCTCGATCATAGGAACATCAACCAGGATCAGTGTATAATTATCCTCAACTTCGATACGTGACCGTTCTTCCTCATCCAAAGGGGATCGTAAATCGTCAACCTCTATATCAAACTTCTCGGAAAATTCAAAAATCTCTGTTGCCGTCGGATTCGTCAGCGCAATCCAGCAGCCTTCCTCCGGTTCCTGTATCTGGTGGATGGCTCCGTCTATTGTCTTGTAAATCCTTACCACGATTCCCACTTCCCTTCTCTTGCTTTTCTTTTGCCAGGGCAATTCTTTTTTATTATAAATAGTCAAAATAGCTTTGTCAATTCATACCTTTTCTTTTTAAAAGAGCTTTTAAATAATTTCACATGATCTTTACATAAAAATTTATTCTGCCTTCCACGTTCTTTACATTTTTCCGGCTTCCTATATAATGATTCCAGAATTCCAACGAAAGGAAGTTATACAAATGAGTCAGTCATCATTCGGAAAAAAATTCGTGGTTACCACCTGGGGAGAATCTCACGGCAAGGCTATCGGTGCCGTTCTCGACGGCTGTCCCGCAGGTCTTTCTCTCTGCGAAGAAGATATCCAGGTTTTTCTTGACCGGAGAAAGCCCGGTCAGAGCCGTTATACAACTGCCCGTAAGGAAGGAGATCTGGTGGAGATCCTTTCCGGAGTTTTTGAAGGAAAGACTACCGGTACTCCAATTTCTCTTCTGATCCGCAATACAGATCAGCGTTCCAGAGATTACGGAAATATCGCATACTCCTATCGTCCCGGTCACGCAGACTTTACCTTTGACCAGAAATACGGATTCCGTGATTACCGTGGAGGTGGACGCTCCTCCGGAAGAGAAACCGCCGGACGTGTGGCAGCCGGTGCCATTGCCATCAAGCTGTTAAACGAACTTGGCATTACATTTACTACCTACGCAAGATCCATCGGTCCTGTAGAGATCCGGTCCTTCTCAGAAGAAGAGATCCGAAATAATGCACTCTGCATGCCAGATGCCGACGCAGCCGCAAAGGCATCTGCCTATCTCGAACAATGTCTGAACAGTCAGGACAGTGCCGGCGGTGTGATCGAATGCCGCATCAAAAACGTTCCTGCCGGTCTGGGCGATACGGTTTTTGACAAGCTGGATGCTACCCTCGCTCATGCGATCATGTCCATTGGTGCTGTAAAAGCTGTTGAGATCGGTGACGGCATCAACGTGACACGTCTTACCGGTTCCGAAGACAACGACGGTTTTGTACAAAAAGACGGCATTATTTCCAAAACTTCCAACCACGCAGGTGGTATTATGGGCGGTATGAGTGACGGCAGCGATATCATTCTCCGTGCACATATACAACCTACTCCCTTCATCAGTCAGTCTCAGTCTACTGTGACCAACACCGGAGAAAACCTGGAGCTTGAGATCAAGGGCCGGCATGATCCGGTGATCGTACCGCGTGCAGTAGTCGTTGTGGAAGCTATGGCAGCACTTACCATTACAGATGCACTTTTTAACAATATGAGTGCACGGATGGATCGTATCCACGAATTATCAGCGGTAATTTCACATTTTGACCTGTCAGATAAAAAAATATAAATGCACAAAAAACAGACTCAGGGAAAATTCCTACTCGTCCCTGAGCCTGTTTTTGTCTGCCTGTGCAAGACTTACTTTGATCAATCCTGTTCTTAATCCAACTGCTCCCATGTATCCGGTACCGGCCAGATATGGATACAGTTCGGTGTCTTCGATCTTTTCTCGGTTTTTCGTTCATCATGATGATATTCTTTTCATAATCCACAGTGAAAACGGTAATACTGTTGCTGGCATGATTGGCAATAGCAATATGCTTGTTATCCGGGAAGATCATAAGATCCTTCGGGTAATCACCACTGATCGGAAGTGTAAATTTCTTGGTCAGAAGGCCTGTTTCCTGGTCTACTGCATACATAGTCACAGTATTTTCCCCTGCTGTTGTACAGAAAAGATATTTACCGTCCGCAGAAAGAGACATACCGGAAGCTGCGTTATGGAGCGCATCATTGGAATCCTCTTTTCCAAGAGTGGTAATGCTCTGAAGCAGCTGAAACTCCGGATTCTTACCACTTCCGTCATAGCTGTATACCTTCACCTCATTGCTGAGCTCAAAAAGAAGATATGCAAATCTTCCGTCATCACTGAAACGGATGATACGAGGGCCGCTCTCTCTCGGGCAGCGAAGAATGTCAACCAGCTCCAGTTTGTCTTTCTTCTTATTGATACGATAGATCTTAACCTGATCGATACCATTATCTACCGCACAGAGATACTTATTATCCGGTGTCGGACGTACACAATTAACATGCGGACGGAAGTTACGCTCTGCCACGCTTCCAAGTCCCTTGTGGAAAACGCCGTCCATAACACTTCCCAGACGGCCGTCTTTATGTGTATGTACAACCGTTACCTTACCATCATGGTACCCTGCCACATAAAGATATCTTCCGTCCACATCTGTTGCAAGATAGCAGCCTCGCATTCCGTTGATATCCACACTGTTGAGGCGGGTAAGATCACCGTTCTTGTCTCTTTCAAATACAGCTACACCCTCATCCTCAATGGAATACAGATATTTACCGTTTTTTGATACTGCCAGATGAGAAGCATTGCTACTTCCACTTCGCTTCGTTCTGTGAGTGTTCCTTTTTCTACATCTACATCGTATACCTGAATTCCCTTACTGGTTCCATGGGTATATGTTCCCACGTAAGCCACGTACTTCTTTTTTCCCATAAGTTCTGGCCTCCTGCTTTTTACATTGGTTACGTATTTTTGTGTTTATTTTATCACAAAGCTTCTGCAAGAACAAGTTACCATCCTGTTATCTTTTGTGCAATTTTTTTATGCAAAGCTGCCGTTCACTATGGCGTTCACACATGATCCACGCAAATGGATCGGCTCCTGCGCATCCATTACGCCTCTTTACAGATCTCCCAAAGCGCCTCTCATTGCTTCCAGAGTTTCATCAATTACTTCATCTGTATGCGCTGTGGAAAGGAACATCGCCTCAAACTGGGAAGGTGCAAGATGAATGCCTCGTTTCAGCATTCCCTTGAAATATTTTGCAAAAAGCTCCAGGTTGGATGTTTTTGCAGAAACATAGTCTTTTACCTCCTGGTCTGTAAAGAAAATACTTGCCAGAGAAGAATCATAGTTTACCTGATATGGAAGACCTTTTTCCTCCACGATCTTCTTCAAGCCGCCGTAAAGCTTCTCACCTTTAGCAGCCAGATCTTTGTAGATTTCCTGATGCTCATAGAGATATTTCAGCTGTGTGAAACCTGCAGCCATGGCAACCGGATTTCCGCTTAAGGTACCTGCCTGGTATACAGGACCACACGGTGAGATCAGATCCATGATCTCCTTACGTCCGCCATAAGCGCCTACCGGCATTCCTGCGCCGATTATTTTCCCGTAGGTGACAAGATCCGGACGGATACCAAAATACTCTGCTGCTCCGCCAAAGGCAAGTCGGAAGCCTGTGATCACTTCATCAAAGATCAGCAGACAATTGTGCTCATCGCAAAGCTCACGAAGCCGCTTTAAGAAGCCTGGTTTCGGAGGAACCACACCCATGTTTGCTCCTACTGCCTCCACGATCACGGCTGCCACATTTCCCTCTTCCTGTTTGAGAAGTGCTTCCACACTGGCGGCATCATTGTAGGTAGCCGTCATGGTATCCTGTGTACAGCCTTCGGAACACCGGCGCTGTCCGGAATACCGCTTGCCATGACACCGGAACCGGCACTTACCAGAAGGCAGTCACTGTGTCCGTGATAGCAGCCTGCAAATTTGATGATCTTATCTTTTCCGGTAAAGCCTCTTGCTGCACGGATGGCGCTCATAACAGCTTCTGTTCCGGAGTTTACCATACGGATCATATCTACATGTGGGATATGTTCACAGATAAATTCCGCAATCTCCACCTCAATTCCTGTGGCGCAGCCAAAGCTCAGACCATTTTCACAGGCTTTTATCACGCTTTCACGGATCGCCGGGAAATTATGTCCCAGGATCATCGGGCCCCAGGAATCAATGTAATCCACATAACGGTTTCCATCTACATCATAGATGTAGCATTTATCTGCTTTTTCAATAAAACGAGGTGCCTCACCGATGGCTCCGTAAGATCTTACCGGGCTGTTTACGCCTCCCGGGATTCTTTTTACCGCACGCTCAAATAACTGTTCTGATCTTGTCATCAGCCGATCCTCCCTTCATCCATAAGTCTTGCCAGAAGCTCCGCATAATAGGTAAGATAGATCTGCGCGCCGGAACGGAATGCTCCTGTAGCCATCTCACCCACGATCCTTTCTTCGTCGATCCAGCCGTTTGCAGCTGCTGCTTTTACCATTGCATACTCACCACTGACACTGTATGCGGCAACCGGAACGTTTGTGATCTCCTTTACCTGCCAGATCATGTCCTGGTATGCAAGAGCCGGTTTTACCATGATGATATCTGCACCCTCTTCCACATCTGCAAGTGCCTCTTTCAGCCCTTCTCTGCTGTTGTGAGGATCCATCTGGTAGCTTTTTCTGTCCCCAAAAGACGGAGCAGAATCTGCTGCCTCACGGAACGGGCCATAAAATGCAGAAGCATATTTTACTGCATAGGACATGATCGGTGTTGTATAATGTCCGGCCTTGTCCAGACACTGACGGATCGCTGCAACACGACCATCCATCATATCAGACGGAGCAACCATATCTGCACCTGCCTCCACGTGGGAAAGTGCTGTTTTTGCAAGAAGCTCCAGCGTCTTGTCATTGTCCACATCATGACCGCAGAGAACGCCGCAATGGCCATGGGAAGTGTACTCACACATACATACATCTGTTACATAATAAAGCTCCGGAAATTTCTCTTTTGCAATGCGAAGAGCTCTCTGAACGATCCCCTCCGGATCATAGGCACCGCTGCCCACTTCATCCTTATGGTCAGGAATACCAAAAAACATCACACTGCCTACACCGGCTTTGGAAAGCTGTTCCAGTTTATACGGAAGACGGTCCAGGCTGTAACGGTACTGCCCGGTCATGGACGGAATTTCTTCTTCCTTATTTTCTCCTTCCATTACGAACATAGGATACATAAGAGAAGATTTATCCATTCTTGTCTCACGTACCATCTTACGAAGGTTTTCGCTACCTCTTAATCTTCTTGGTCTTTTTGTCAGTTCCATGATCATTCGCTCCTTTTCATATCCTCCACCAGCTTGACAAGACTGTCAATGGTGGCTTTTCTGACATATATGCTTTCATTCCAAAGCTCTCAGCAGCCGCCTTCGTCTGTCTGCCGATGCAGGCCGCCTTAACCTTTGAATAATCCAGTCCTTTTGTTCCCTCTACAAATCCCTTCACAGTGGAGGCACTTGTAAACACCGCACAGCTGATCTGTCCTGTTTCAAATTCCTTCTTCTCATCGATGAGCTGGCTCTTTTCGTAAAGAGTCTGATAAGTCGGAACATCCTCGACCACAGCGCCTGCCTGTGCAAGAAATGCGGTTGAGCCTTTTTCATTCACCCTTTCGTGACCGCGGGATAAATAATCTTTTCTCCAATGCGAGTCATATCCGGACGGTCATTCTCTCCTTCGCTGTAGTTTTGACAAACCTCACTACTACAACCATTATCGGACAAAAACAAAATCAATGTATTGTCTAATTGATTATTCTTCTCTAAAGCATCTATCAGTTCACCAATTCCCTGATCCATTCTATCCACCATGGCAGCATGTACAGCCATTGCTCTTGCATCCCATTCTTTAGTCGGATTACTTCCCATTTTTTTAGGACTTTTGACGAGTAGTCAGAAAAATTATCTGCACCTGAAAATATACCCAGTTCTTTCATTCTCTCATAACGTTTCTCCCCTAATAGCGTCCCATCCTACTTTATAAGTATTCTCATATTTTTTATTATCCTCAGGAAGAGCATGCAACGGCCAATGAGGAGCGGTATACGACAGATAAAGAAAAAAAGGTTTATCTGCATTCGCATATCTATTTACATAAGATACACACTATCAGACAAGGCACGTGTTATATAATAATCTTTAGGTACATTTTCTTACCGGAATGTCACCATTGACTAAACTGAATGGATCAAAATAATTTGCAACGCCATAAATAATCCCATAAAAATCATCGAATCCACGATTAACCGGGTAACATGCCTTATCGGCAAAATCTTCATGGTACACATGATGAGCAAAGCCATTCACGCTGGTCAGACTTCAATGGAGTTTCAGCGATATGCCATTTACCTACCATTCCTGTTTGGTAACCAGCCTCTTTCAGAACCTCTGCTATAGTAACTCCATTCTCTGTCAATTGTCCTCTATACCCCGGCAAGTTATCATTAAATGTCATCCGTCCGATACCCGCTTGATGAGGATACAATCCAGTAAGTAAAGATGCCCGCGTAGGACAACTACGACTTGCATTATAAAAACTATTGAATCTTATCCCTTCTTGTGCCAAACTTATCCAAGTTGGGGGTCTGAATTTCTCCTCCATAACACCCCATATCAGAGTAGCCTAAATCATCGGCAAGAATTACTATTATATTCGGACGGTTATCCTGCTGGGCATAAGCATACATGGAAGTCAATGTTAAAGCCCCGAAAGCTGTTGTATGTAATAACTTATTCATTATATTTTATATTTAATTGGTTACGATTATCAGTTCCTTACCTTCTTTCAATTGACTATGAGATATGAAATAACTATCTAATATTTTCTCTCCATATCTAATCTCATTTATCTTCTCTCCAGCTCCTTTCCTAGTTATTATGAAATCCGTCCCATCCAGATTAAAAAATAACCTTCTCAAATAAAGGAACAGTCACAATATATTCTGGATCAGCTGGCGAGTAAGTATACAGACCGATAGCATTCAAAACA
>ENA-OQIM01000176-OQIM01000176.1-human-gut-metagenome-genome-assembly--contig:-NODE-176-length-22404-cov-2.553575_pt1 | contig 22404 bp, 25 predicted proteins | sample MGYA00242579_ERZ504744 | MGnify/ENA primary metagenome ERZ504744 (study PRJEB26092, sample SAMD00036441) | human gut metagenome | host: Homo sapiens | study: EMG produced TPA metagenomics assembly of...
TCTTTAAGAACTTCGTAATGTTTTTGAATTGTTTTTGTTGGTTTAGTTGTTGATAAAAATAATTTTTTGTTCAAGTTGTTTTTCTTTTAATATAAAAAATTCTTTCGAATTTCTTTTTTTAGTCAATTCAATAAATTATCTGAATTCTATTTCCCTTGTTTTCTTTAGGAATTACGGTATAATTTAATACATATTTTTTATAACAGAAAGGAATTATGATTATGAGTCATTATGATTTAGAAACAAAATGTCTTCATTCTGGTTACACTCCTAAGAAAGGAGAACCATGTGCACTTCCTATTTATCAGAGTACTACTTTCAAATATGATACAACCGATGAAATGGGACAGTTATTTGATCTGAAAGCAGAAGGATATTTCTATACGCGTCTTCAGAATCCTACGAACGATGCTGTAGCTGCCAAAATTGCTGATCTTGAAGGAGGTGTTGCAGGACTTCTTACTTCTTCTGGACAAGCTGCAAACTTCTATGCGATCTTTAATATCTGTGAAGCTGGAGATCATGTTGTTGCAGCTTCTACGATCTATGGTGGAACATTTAACCTTCTGGGTGTTACATTAAAGAAACTTGGAATTGACTGTACATTCGTTGATACTGATGCAAGTGCTGAAGAAATTGCTGCTGCATTCAAACCGAATACCAAAGTTTTATTTGCAGAGACAATTGCAAACCCTGCACTTGTCATTCTTGATATTGAGAAATTTGCAAAGGTTGCCCATGAACATGAAGTTCCATTGATCGTTGACAATACTTTTGCAACGCCGATCAACTGTCGTCCTTTTGAATGGGGCGCTGATATCGTCACACATTCAACAACTAAATATATGGACGGACACACTGTTCAAGTTGGCGGTGCGATCATTGACAGCGGAAACTTTGACTGGGACGCTTATGGACACAAATATCATGGTCTTACTGAACCTGATGAATCTTACCATGGTGTCGTTTATACAAAACAATTTGGAAAGAAAGCTTATATCACAAAAGCTACAACACAGCTGATGCGTGACCTCGGTTCCATTCCATCCCCTGAAAACTGTTTCTTATTAAATCTTGGATTAGAAACACTGCCTTTACGTGTAGAACGTCATTGTGAAAATGCTCAGAAAGTTGCTGAATTCTTAGATGCTCATGAAAAAGTATCTCATGTTATTTATGCCGGACTTCCTGATGATAAATATCATGAACTAGCACAAAAATATATGGATGAGGGAAGAACCTGTGGTGTTATTTCCTTTGAACTGACTGGTGGACGTGATGCTGCAGTACGTTTTATGGATAGCTTAAAATTAGCGAACATCGCAACTCATGTTGCTGCATCAAAAACAATGGTTCTTCACCCAGCAAGTCATACACATCGCCAGATGAATGATGAACAGTTAAGAGAAGCTGGTGTTTCTCCTGGAATGATCCGTTTATCTGTTGGAATTGAAAGTGCAAAAGATATTATCAATGATCTGAAAGAAGCACTTGAGAATGCATAGTTTTATAGGTGTTCGAAGATTACTTAGTAACAGTAATAATTCATATTATAAATTTCAAATATCATAGCAAAAAAGAACCTTAACTCCCAGCATTTATTATATATGCATTGAGTTAAGGTTCTTATTATTTTATATTCTATAAAATCTATAACAGATTATTCATCCCAGTTAGTATACACCTCTTGCACATCGTCATCCTCATCAAGGAGATCTAATGTTTTCTGAATACTCTTAATATCTTCTTCACTTGTAAGTTCGACCATAGTACCAGGGATCATTGTGACACTGGCATCTGCCATAGGAATTTCTTCCTTCTCTAAAGCTTCTCTGACTGCGCTGAAGTCTTCTGGTGTTGTCAATACTTCAAAGCTGTCGTCTTCTTCATTGAAGTCTTCTGCTCCGGCATCTAATGCCATCATCATAAGATCGTCTGCATCCATTTCACATTCTTCTTTAGAGATGATGATCTGTCCTTTCTTCTCGAACATATAAGATACACATCCTGGTGTTCCTACGTTACCATTTCCTTTTGTGAAAGCATTTCTTACATTAGATGCTGTACGGTTTTTGTTATCTGTTAATGTATCTACGATGATCGCAACTCCGCTTGGTCCATATCCTTCATATGTAATCTGCTCATAATTAACAGAATCTGCATCTCCGGCAGCTTTTTTGATACCACGTTCGATCGTGTCATTTGGCATATTGTTTGCTTTTGCTTTTGCAATGACATCACGTAATCTGCTATTGTTGTCTGGATCTGGTCCACCCTCTTTAACGGCTACTGCAATTTCTCTTCCAATGACTGTGAAAATCTTTCCTTTTTTCGCATCATTTTTTCTTTTTTGTGTTTGATGTTCGCAAATTTACTGTGTCCTGACATCTTCTTCTTCCTTCCTTTTCCTTTTTTCTACCTTTACCTGTCTAATCATGTTGTCATGAATATCAACAGATTTAAAGGAATATCCTTGGTAGATAATTTCTATTTCTTCATTGTCTTCTGGTAAATGTCCCAGCTGATCAATTAAAAATCCATTGAGTGTCTCAATATCTTCAACGTCAAATTCGATTCCTAATGTATCCTCAAGTTCTTCTAGTCTCGTACTTCCTCGTACAAGATAAATATCTGCCCATCCAATCTTGGTGATATTACGGTCTTCGACATCATATTCGTCTAAAATATTCCCTACTATGACCTCTAGCATATCTTCCATAGATACAATACCTTCTGTCTGGCTGTATTCATCAATAACGATCGCCATATGAATCTTCTTGGTCTGCATCTCCTGAAAAAGCACCGATAAATTCATCGTCTGATGAACAAAAAACGGCTCTCTTGCAATATCAGAAAGTGTTGCTTCTTTCTGATTAAGATATGCATCGATCACATCTTTTAAATAAAGCACTCCTACAATGTTATCAATGTCATCTTCATATAATGGGTATCTTGAATATGGCTCATCTAACATATAATTTAATGCTTTCTCTACGGACATGTTTACATCAATCGCATCAATCTTCTTTCTTGATGTCATAACATCTGTGACATCTTTATCTCCAAATTCGAAAATATTCGTGATCATGCGGGCTTCCCCTTCCATGATCGCACCTTGCTCATGTCCTTCGTTAACAATGTTCATGATCTCTTCTTCATATTCATTGTCTTCATCCTCTTCATGTTCTTGTTCTGATGTGTGCAGTTTTTTTCTTTGCTTCTTTGATCTTCTCTCTTTGTTTCATGAAAAACACCCAACTGCAAATCCGATGATAACTGCTAAAATGATCATCATAAGCACCGAGGGAGTAAATCCTTCCATTTCTTTTTCTTTCTCCTTTTATCTTCTAGAAATTAAGACTATACAAACTTAAATATATCATTTCTAAGAAAAAAGGTCAATATATCCAAGATTCCTGTTATGTATCAAGACTTAAACTGATCTTTAGTGCATGATCCACTTGTTTTAGGAATGTACAATTTAAATGGCATACCTTTTCTCTTAAACGACTTTTATCGATTGTTCGGATCTGTTCTAACAAAATCACAGAATCTTTTTCTAATTCACATCTGTGGCAGTCGATCGGTACATGAGTCGGCAACTTTGCCTTGTTCATCTTGCTTGTGATCGCTGCACAGATGATCGTTGGACTATATTTATTTCCCGCATCATTTTGCAATACGATCACAGGACGGATACCGCCTTGTTCTGAACCGACAACTGGTCTTAAATCTGCATAGAATATATCGCCTCGCTTAATTACCATAAGCATAAACACTCTCCATTTCTTTTTAAATATTGTATGAAGAGTATTTACGATTCTTTCAAAAGTATTCCTTATTTTTCAAAATATTCTGTTTCTTTCATCTCTCCGTTTCGAATATATACTCGTGGAACACGTTTTCCTATTCCACAGACAAATTCATAATTAAAAGATCCTGCTTCATTTGCAACTTCTTCTACGGTCAACATTTTATTGCCATCATGTCCGACTAAAGTTACTTCATCCATCACAGATACACCTTCAATATCTGTCACGTCAACCATAAACTGATCCATACAGATCCTTCCAATGATCGGTGCATACTGTCCACGGATCAATACTTTTCCTTTGGAAGAGAGTGCTCTTGGGTATCCGTCTGCATATCCTACCGGAATGGTTGCAATCTTTGTCTTCTTATCAGTTACATATGTGTGATTGTAGCTGATTCCTTCTCCTGCTTCCACTTCTTTGATATATACAATGTGTGTCTTTAATTCCATCGCTGGTCTTAAATCCAATACATCTTTTGAAACTTCTTCTGATGGATATAATCCATAAGTAATGATTCCTGAGCGTACCATATCTTTTCTAAATCCATCCAGATCAATGATCGATGCACTGTTTGATACGTGTTTGATCGGAATATAGATATCTCTTTCCTCAAGCCACGTAATAAACTGATCATATTTTCGTTCCTGCTCATAAGTTTCTGTTTTATCCGCCTCGTCTGCACATGCGAAATGTGTAAAGATTCCTTGAATCTTGATATTTGGTAATTTGGCGATCTTCTCTATGATATCTACAGATTCTTTGGTTGGTTTAAATCCGATACGGTTCATTCCTGTATCCAGTTTGATATGAATCTTCGCATCTTTGCCTAGTGCCTGCGCGATCTTTGATAAGGACTCTGCCATCTCATAGCAGAATACGGTTGGCTCGATCTCATACTGAATCAATGAGCTGTACTGATATTCTGATGTGTATCCTAAAATCAAGATTGGCTGTCTGATTCCATTGTTTCGAAGTGTGATCCCTTCTTCTAGGATTGCAACGGCAAATGCATCAACTCCGATCTTATTTAATTCTTTTGCAATTGGAACTGCTCCGTGTCCGTATCCGTCAGCTTTGATCACTGGCATTACTTTCACACCTTCTCCAACTACACGTTTTACTTCTCTTATATTATGACAGATTGCATCCAGATCAATAACTGCATGCACTCTATAGTACTGGTTCATAATTTCCTCCTGTAACGTCCTTTATATGAGCAATAATATCTGATGCGATCATGCTGTAAGCGCCCAGATCATGCTTTGCATGATCTCCTGCAAGACCGTGAAGATAAACTCCGTGAACTGCTGCCTCATGAACAGATAATCCTTCCCCCAAAAGGCCTGTGATCATTCCCGCAAGAACATCTCCACTTCCTCCAGTCGCCATTCCATCATTTCCGCTTTGATTAATATACACCAAATCATCTTCTCGTGCAACGATAGTTGTTGCATCTTTTAAAACAGCTGTACAATGATATTTCTCTGCAAGATCTTGTGCACTCTGACATAGATCTTCTTTGATCTGTGTGATATCACATGACATCAATCTTGCTGCCTCCATCAAATGTGGAGTCATGATCGTCCCATATGGATAATCAATTTTCATGTTAAATCTACTGATTATATTTAATCCGTCTGCATCAATGACCAATGGTTTTTTCCCTTTTTTCAAAACCATCTCTAACATTTCTTTCATTTCTTCACTGACACCAACTCCTGGGCCAAACAAGATACAATCACACCATTCTAAAGATTCTTCTAAATCTTTTCGTTCTCCAAATAAAATTTCTGGAAGTCTTGTCTGTAAAATTTGACGATTTCCAGCATCAGAAAGCACTTTCACAAGTCCTGCACCCATCCGAAGTGCTGCTTCTGCTGCAAAACATGCAGCTCCTGACATTGTTTCATTTCCAGCAATGATCAAAATCTTCCCATAGCTTCCTTTATTGGAATATGCTTTTCTTTCTGGCATTAAATGATCACTTTCCTCTAATATATATCCTGTCGCATACTTTTTGATCGTCTGGTTATGAAATCCTATGGATACCAGTTTAATATCTCCACAATATTCTCGTCCTGGATATAATAAATGACCTCTTTTATATCCACCAAATGTAACTGTTGATGACGCATGCACTGCACATCCAAGAATCTTTCCACTATCTCCACTGATTCCAGATGGAATATCAATTGCGATCACAGGCTTACCACATGCATTGATCCGTTCAATGACTTCTTTATAAACACCACCAACTTCTCTAGAAAGTCCAACTCCAAAAATCCCTTCGATCAAAAGATCATATTCATGAAAATTTATATCTTCACAATCTATCGGAAAATAGCCTAGATTCTTAAGTATCTGAAGCTGTAATTTCAGATCCGCTGAAGCTTTTTCTATATTACCAACGATCATATAATCCACTAAATAATCCTGCTCCAACAAAATTCTCGTACAAGCAAGTGCATCTCCTCCATTATTGCCAATTCCTGAAATGATCAATATCCTCTGTGAATGATCTGCTATCTGTGCAGCCTTATCTGCAACTGCTTTAGATGCTCTTTCCATCAATACAAGTCCCGGAATTCCTATTCCATGAATCGTCTCATGATCGACCGTTTGCATCTCCTGATTCTTTAATACATATCTCATACGCATTCTCCTATCGCAAAAGCTTGTGCAAATTCTCTTGTATTCGTGATCGATACATGAATTCTTGAAACTTGTTTATCTTTTGCTATCTCTTTCGCATTTCCATATAATTTGACATATGCGCACCTGATTCATTTCTCAACACTTCAATCTCATATGGTTCCACACCGAAAAAGCCGGTTCCAAATACTTTGGAAACGGCTTCTTTTACAGCAAAATTGCCAGCTAAAGTCGTAGCATTGTCTTTTGCATATGCTAATTCAGTTGTCGTAAAAATTCTTGAAAGATGTCTTCCTCGAAGAATCATCTCTTCTATCCGGTATATCTCTACGAGATCTGTTCCTATTCCAGCAATCATCTTCTTACCTGCTATTCGTTCTCACTCTCTTCACGGTTGTGGACATTGTATGTTAATGTCATCAGACTTTCTGCTAAATGTACATTCTCTACTGTAACATTATCTGGTAAATGAAGATCGATCGGTGCAAAATTCCAGAATCCTTTAATTCCCCATTCTGCCATCTTCTTTGCGATCGCAGGTGCCTGATCCTTCGGAATTGTCAGTGCAGCGATCTTAATTCCATGTGTTTTGATAAAGTTCTCTAGTTCATCTGTATCAAGAACTTTCACTCCACGGACAGAAATTCCGATCAGCTTTGGATTCACATCAAAAAGTGCCATGACTTTGTATCCATAATCTTCATTAAAAGACTGATAATTCGCAAGGGCCTGTCCAAGATTCCCGGCTCCAACAATGATCATGTCATTTCTCTTATCCAGACCTAAGATCTTACCAATCTCTGTATACAGATTATCTACATTATATCCGTATCCCTGCTGCCCAAATCCACCAAAATTGTTAAGATCCTGACGAATCTGCGATGCTGTTACCATCATCTGTTCACTTAATTCTTTTGAAGAGATTCTTGTAATATTCTTCGCTTTTAACGCTCCTAAATATCTGAAATACCTAGGAAGTCGTTTGATAACTGCTGAGGAAATATTCTTATCTGAGTTTGCCATTTTATTCCTCCAAAATCTTTATTTCGCTTATAATTATATAAGATTGTCTAATAACTGTCAATCTTTCCGTCATGAAAATATTTCATTTTTTCAAAAATATGGTATTCTGAGAAATAATGTCTATAATAAAAAATTTGAAAGGGGTATCTTAATGATATTATCATGCCAGAATATCTGCAAAACATTTGTCGAAAAACCAGTCTTGCAGAATATCTCATTTCACTTAAATGAAAACGACCGGCTGGCGATCATCGGATATAACGGTGCCGGAAAATCGACACTTTTAAAAATATTGATTGGTGAAATCTCTTATGATGAAGGTGAAATTTCTTTAAAGAAAGACGCAAGCATTGGCTATCTTGCCCAACATCAAGATCATACATTCCACCATACAATTTTGATGAACTTCTTTCCGTCAAAAAAGAAGTCATTGAATTAAATGAACAGATGCGTACCTATGAACAGGAAATGAAACATCTGACCGGTGATGCACTAGAACAAAAAATGAACCAGTATACAAATGCTACTCATAGATTTGAGCAATTAAATGGTTTTGCATACAAAAGTGAGATCACAGGAATCTTAAAAGGACTTGGCTTTTCTGAAGAAGATTTCACAAAAGAGATCAACACTTTATCTGGAGGTCAAAGAACTCGTGTTGCTCTTGGTAAGTTACTGCTTAAAAATCCTGATATTCTGCTTCTTGACGAACCAACAAACCACTTGGATGTTGATTCCATAAGGTGGCTTGAAAATTACCTGTCTCATTACAAAGGAGCTGTGATCATCGTATCTCATGACCGCTATTTTCTTGATAAGATTGTCAATAAGGTCATGGAGATCGACCAAGGACACTCCATGCTGTTTGATGGAAATTATACAACATTTATCGAAAAACGTGATCAGATCAAAGCAATCCGTTTAAAAGAATACAAAAATCAGCAACAAGAGATCAAACATCAACAAGAAGTTATCAAAAAATTAAAACAGTTCAATCGTGAAAAATCAATCAAACGTGCAGAAAGCCGTGAAAAAGCTTTAAATAAGATTGATGTATTGGAGAAACCTACGGAATATAATGCTGATATGCGTCTTAGCATTGAACCAGAGATCATCAGTGGGAATGATGTTCTGACTTTAAAAGATGTATCCAAATCTTTTGGAAACAAATCATTATTCCATGGATTAAGTGCTGATATTTTTCGTGAAGAACGCGTTGCCCTGATTGGACCAAACGGAACTGGTAAAACAACACTGTTAAAGATCATTTGCAAAAAAATCAGTAATAATGGCGGTACGATCAGCCTTGGAGCTGGAGTTTCCATTGGATACTATGACCAAGCACAAGATAACTTAGATGATTCCAAAACGATTTTTGATGAAATTTCAGATGCTTATCCAGATCTTAATAACACAAAGATCCGCAATACTTTGGCTGCATTTTTATTTTATGGAGAAGACGTTTTCCGCCCGATCTCCTCTTTAAGCGGTGGAGAAAAAGGGCGTGTTTCTCTTGCAAAATTAATGCTGTCTCATGCGAATTTTCTGATTCTTGATGAGCCTACAAACCATTTAGATATTCAGTCTAAGGAGATTCTGGAATCTGCAATGAATGCTTATACTGGAACGATCCTTTATGTTTCACATGATCGTTATTTTATCAATAAAACTGCAACACGAATCTTGGAAATCTCTGATCATGGATTAACTTCTTATCCTGGAAATTATCAGGATTATATTGCTCAGAAGGAAAAAGAAAAGGCATCTCTTACTTCTTCTACTGCTTCCTCCGTTTCTGTTGATACAGAATCCAAACTCGATTGGAAACAGCAAAAAGAAGAACAAGCCAAACAGAGAAAAAAAGAAAATCGTCTTAAAAAAGTCGAAGAGCAGATCACAGAGTTGGAAACGAAACAAGAAGAACTTTCAGAAGCTATGTCTTTACCTGAAAATGCTTCTGATCCTGCGAAATTAATGGAACTTAGCAATGAGCAGGCTTCCATCGCTTCTTCTTTGGAAGAACTTTATGAAGAATGGGAAACTCTTTGCTAATTTGTAAAAAAACATATATAATAGTAACGTTAACCGTATTGAAAAACAGGAGGTTTTATGAAATTAATATCCTTTGTTGTACCTTGCTACAACTCTCAGGAATATATGAGACACTGCATTGACACCTTATTACCAGGTGGTGATCAGGTAGAGATTCTGATCGTTAATGACGGATCTTCCGATAACACTGCTGCGATCGCAGATGAATATGAAAAAAATATCCTGACATCTGCCGTGCAATTCACCAGGAAAATAAAGGACATGGTGGTGCAGTGAATACAGGAATCAAAAATGCCACGGGTATTTACCTGAAAGTTGTTGATAGTGACGATTGGGTAAATGAATATGCTTATGGAGAAATCCTTGATACTCTTGCGAATTTCTACAAACAGGGAACTGTCCTTGATATGCTGCTTTCTAACTATGTATACGAAAAACAAGGAGCCAAGAAAAAAACTGTTATTCATTATCGTCATGCAATCCCAAAAGATCAGATCTTTTGCTGGGATGATGTTGGACGTTTCCCTGTCAGCCAGTATATTTTAATGCACTCTGTCATTTATCGTACTGCACTGCTTCGTGAATGCGATCTAGAGCTTCCAGAGCATACATTCTATGTGGATAATATTTATGTATTCAAACCTCTTCCATATGTAAAAACAATGTATTATCTGGATGTTAACTTCTATCGTTATTTCATTGGACGTGATGATCAGTCTGTCAATGAGACAAATATGATCAAAACGTATCGACCAGCAGTTTAAAGTTACTTATATCATGATTGATATATGACTCAGTTTAATCTTGTAAGTAAGCCATTAGAACGTTATATGAGACATTATCTTTCCATTATCATGTGTATTTCTTCCGTGATTTCTGTAAAATCTGGACAGAAAGAGCATTTAAAGATGCGAAAAGAATTATGGAAATATTTATATGACAGTGACAAACGTCTGTATCGTAAGATCCGTCATAATATTACAAGCTGTGCAGTAAATCTGCCTGGATATGTTGGAAGAAAAGCTACGATTGCTATGTATAAAGCAGCTCGTAGATTTATCGGATTTAACTAAATATTTTTACATTAAAAGGTCCTGCAGAGGGCCTTTTTCTTGTTCCCCTCATCTTTTATTCTGCGTATTCTAATAATATAAAGTATGAAAGGCAACTTTCCATGCAGATTTCTGTTTCAAAACAAATCCATGCCGATCTTGCCCATCAGCATGGTTTTCTTGGAGAAGGTATCGGCATTGCCTATCTTGATACTGGCCTTTTCCCACATAAAGATTTCTCTCCGCATTCCACACGGATCGCCAAATTTGTAGATTTTGTTCATTCCAAATCTTTTAGCTATGACGATAATGGACATGGGACTCATATTACCGGCATCGCTGCTTCCTCTGCAACATTTGGTTCCGATTATTTGGGAATTGCTCCAAAATCCCATATCGTTTCTTTAAAAGTACTGGATGCCTCAGGAAACGGTGTTCAAAGCGCCTTCTTACAGGGTCTTGACTGGATTCATGAGTATCATCGCTCCTATCAGATCCGTATCGTTAACATCTCAATAGGAAGTCCTGGTTCCGAGGATAGTTCAGCCTCCAAAGAACTATTAAAACATGTCAACGCCCTATGATGATGGTCTTGTTGTTTGTATTGCCGGCGGAAACCATGGTCCAAAACCATACAGTATTTCAATTCCTGGAAATAGTCCAAAAATCATCACTGTTGGTTCCAGCGATGATAATTTTCAAATGATCGGAAGAAAACACTTCTCTTCAGGATATTCCGGACGCGGTCCCACAACATCCTGCGTTATGAAGCCGGATGTTGTTGCCCCTGGAACAAATATTTTTTCGTGTTCCTTAAATAACCGCTATACTATCAAAAGTGGTACTTCCATGGCAACCCCTGTCGTCTCTGGTTCTTTTGCTCTCCTGCTCGAAAAATATCCTTTTTACACCAATAAGGATATAAAAATGAAACTGCGAAAAAACTGCGACAAATTAAAAACCCAGACACCATCAGGCTGGGGCAGATCAATCTAAAAAATTAATGGATCTTTGATAAACTTGTATCCTTAAACTTCCTCGTCAAATAAAAATTCACATAAAACCTGATTACTGACTAAGGTACCATCTTGCGTCAGAAAAACTCGGTCTCCTTCTTCTTTCATCATGCCTTGTTTCATGGATTCTATCAATGGCTTTCCATAGACAGAATCATGGAGCAACCAAAACGTTCTATAAACTCTTTCTTCGAAATGCCTTTCGTCTTTCGAAGTCCAAGAAACATAAATTCTTCCATCTGTTCATAAACTGATAACGAACGGGCTCCTTCATATGCATCCCCGAACGATTGAATCTCTAAATAGTCTTTCATATCGGAGGGATTCTCAAAACGTTTCTCATCCAGATACGAAGAAGCATTAAGCCCCACTCCCAAATACGGAATATGGGACCAATACCCAAGATTATGTCTGCTTTCAAAACCTGGCTTTGCATAATTTGAAATCTCATATTTGTCGTAACCATATTCGTTTAAAATCTTTTCTGTCATTCGATACATTAAAACTTCATCTTCTTCTGATGGAAGAAGTTCCTCTAACTTGTTATCTTCGTAAAAAGGTGTTCCCTCTTCAATGATCAGACTATACGCAGAAATATGTTCTGGAGAAAGTTTAGCTATTTTTCTTAAATTCTCTTCATAAGAAGTTAATGTTTGTTTCGGCACCGCACTCATCAAGTCAACATTGATGTTCAAAAATCCAGCTTGTCTTGCCCAGTCGAAACTTTGTAAAAATTCTTCATAGGTATGAATTCTTCCCAGATACTCCAACTCTTCTTTCACTGTTGACTGCAATCCAAAACTAATCCTGTTGATCCCATTTTCCCTATATGTACATAGTTTTTTTAAATCTACTGTTCCTGGATTCGCTTCAATCGTAATCTCAGCATCCTCACAAATATGAAAATGTTCAAATATAGTTTCACAAATCATTTGAATATCTTCTCTTCTAAGATATGATGGCGTTCCGCTCCAATAAAGACGGTTACAACGTCTCGTGCTGCTAATTTCTTTCCCCAGAAAATCAGTTCTTCTTTTAGTTTCCCCAAGTATGCATGGATCGTTTCCTCCTCTGCCCGAAAGGAACAGAAATCACAATATCTGCACTTACTTTTACAAAATGGAATATGAATATAAAGCTCGATCGTATTAGTCTTCATCTAACTTCAGAACACTCATGAATGCTTCCTGTGGAATTTCAACATTTCCTACCTGACGCATTCGTTTCTTTCCTTTCTTCTGTTTCTCTAACAGCTTTCTCTTACGGGAGATATCTCCACCGTAACATTTGGCAAGAACGTCTTTTCTCATTGCTTTGACAGTTTCTCTTGCAATGACTTTACTTCCAATCGCTGCCTGAATCGGTACTTCAAACATATGTCTTGGAATTTCTTCTTTTAATTTTGTACACATCTTACGTCCACGCTCATACGCGGTATCTTCATGTACAATAAAAGAAAGCGCATCAACTTCTTCTTTGTTGATCAAAATGTCTAATTTTACAAGTCTTGATGTCTGATATCCTTTCATTTCGTAATCTAAGGATGCATAACCTCTGGAACGTGATTTTAATGCATCAAAGAAATCATAAATGATTTCATTTAATGGAAGTTCATAACGAAGTAATGCCCTTGTCTCTTCCATATACTCCATTCCAAGATATACGCCTCGTCTTTCCTGGCATAATCCCATGATCGCTCCAACAAACTCAGAAGTTACCATGATCTCCGCTGTTACGATTGGTTCTTCCATATGGTCGATCTCAGATGGATCTGGAAGATTGGATGGATTCGTTAATTCGATCATACTTCCATCCGTCTTATATACGCGATAAATAACGCCTGGTGCTGTTGTCACAAGATCCAAGTTATATTCTCTCTCTAAACGTTCCTGAATGATCTCTAAATGCAATAATCCAAGAAATCCACATCTAAATCCAAATCCTAACGCAACGGATGTCTCTGCTTCAAATTGTAGTGCTGCATCATTTAACTGTAATTTTTCTAATGCATCTCTTAAATCCGGATATTTTGCTCCATCTGTTGGATATAGTCCACAATATACCATAGGATTTACTTTTTTGTATCCTGGAAGTGGTTCAGCACATGGATCATCTGCATCTGTGATCGTATCACCAACTCTGGTTCCCTGTACATTTTTAAGGCTGGCTGTAACATATCCAACCATCCCTGCTGTCAGTTCATCACATGGATTGAATCTTCCTGCCCCAAATGTACCAACTTCTACAACTTCTGCACTCTCTCCAGTTGCCATCATCTTCATCTTTGTTCCGACTTTGATCGTTCCTTCTTTGATCCTTGTAAAGATGATAACTCCTTTATATGCATCATACATACTGTCAAAGATCAATCCTTGTAATGGTGCATTCTTATCGCCCTCTGGTGATGGAATCTTCTCTACGATCTGCTTTAATACCTGTTCTACATTTAGTCCGCTTTTTGCAGAAATCTGAGGTGCATCTTCTGCATCGATTCCGATCACATCTTCAATTTCTGCTTTAACACGCTCTGGATCTGCACTCGGAAGATCGATCTTGTTGATAACCGGCATAACTTCTAAGTCGTGATCAATCGCAAGATAAACATTTGCCAATGTCTGTGCCTCTATTCCCTGTGCAGCATCGACAACAAGGATTGCTCCCTCACATGCTGCAAGACTTCGTGATACTTCATAATTAAAGTCCACGTGTCCCGGTGTATCGATCAAGTTAAAAATATATTCTTCCCCATCGTCAGCTTTATAAACAATTCGTACTGCCTGCGATTTGATCGTAATCCCACGTTCTCTTTCAAGATCCATGTTATCAAGAACCTGCTCCTGCATCTCTCGATCCGTTAATGTTCCTGTCATCTGAATGATTCGATCTGCTAATGTTGATTTTCCGTGATCTATATGTGCGATAATACAAAAATTTCGTATTTTACTCTGATCTATTGCCATAAGTTCCTCCTAATTATATTTCAAGTACATATGTCTTTTCAGACACTCCATTTTAGTATAACACATTATTTAATAATTCAGCAAGTAAACTCATAGACGCTTTTGCTTCTGATAACGTATTATTCTGCGCACCAACTTCCACTAACAAGCTTCTTCCTCTGTAGTGCAGATTATAACGATATCCTTTTACGTAAATTTTTCGTGTAAATCCAGGGTATTTCAAAGCAGCCTGTGCTTGCAATTGTAGGCTGAACGCAAGATTTGTCTGCTTATTTGGATTCTTTAAATATTTGATATTTCCATTTGTTGCTGTACGGCTCATTCCATTAAAAAACATGATCTGCGCCATTCTCTTTCCATTTTGTCTCGTCACAAGCTTTGTCGATTCATTGACTCCATCCCTGTGCAGATCGATCACAACCTGAATGGATGGATATTTTTTTAGATTCTTTTCAATTGCAGTTGCTGCATAATTATAAGCCTTGGATCGCTCCTCTTTTCCGTTTTTTACATCGTAAATGTTACGATCATGTACAACCTTGATATTTTTTTGCTCCAATCTCTTCGTTAAAACATCTCCAACACCGATCACAGTATCTGATTTTCTTCCTTTCCTGCTGCCACGGTATGCCTCACTCCCATGTGTATGATAAATTAAAATCTGCGGTTCATCAGATTTCCTTAATTTTAAGTTCGTGTTTAATAAAACTTTTCCATTTAACTCATTTTCTGTCGCCATTGTCGTACTGTCGATCTGATAAATATATTTTCTTAAATATTTTGAATTTTCCCATTTTTTTGCATGAAACAACTTTTCTTCTTTTTTTACCTCCTCTACCACCTCATCCGTTGTTTCATCATCCTGAAAATAATAATCTTGCTGTACTAGATCTTCTTCTTTTTTATCCTTATAATCTGTGCGATATTGTAAGATTGGTACTGTTTCCTGATAATACATACAGACCATGTCCGATAGAATATTTCCCGAAAATGTCACTTCCGTCTTAGATACTGCCGGAAAAAATCCTGTCATGATCCCATGATAATAATGATCCATGAATTCTAAAACCATTCCCTGCGCATTGATCTTCTGACTAAAAAAATGATCAGAAAACAACCGATCGTAATACTCAATATCCATCTCTTTCTTTTCTCCATACTTTCATTGTATTCATTCATATTTTAATTATGCAGTAAATGATTGATTCCTTCAGATATCGTATAACTGATCCGTTTCATAGATTCATCAATATTTTTTTGGTGTAACATGCATGGAAATAAATTCTTCATCAATATTTTCAGAAACATTTTCCAGAGATTTTTCTCCAAAAACATCATGAATGATCGCTGGAACAGAAATTACCGTTGGAACACCAATTGCAAGAACTGGAACACCGATCGTATGCTGTGTAATCTCATTCCTATGATTTCCAACACCTGAACCCGGTGCAATTCCCGTATCGCTGATCTGAATCGTTTTATTTAACCTGCTATAACTTCTGGCCGCCAGAGCATCGATCACGATAACAACATCTGGTTTTATCCGGTCTGCTAACGATTCTAAAATCTCACTTGTCTCAATTCCCGTCTGTGCCATAACCCCCGGTGCGATCGCACTTAGTTCAAATTGATAGCTTGCGATCCCCTCTTTTTGCAAATGTCTTGTAATATATAGATTGTTCACAACTTTAGGTCCTAACGAATCCGCTGTCACATCAGCATTTCCAAGTCCTGCGATCAGTATTTTTTTCTTTTTGTTTAACATTTCCTTTAAATTTAAAAACAATGCTTCACTCATTTCTTTATGAAAACTACCATCGTTTGTCGACAGATCTTTCGCTTCGATCGTAATATAGGTTCCCTTTGGTTTTCCTAAAGAGTCCTCCCCTTTTTTGTTTTTGATGATGATCTTTGTTTCTTTTATATGATTCGTTGTATCAATTCTTGTCTTTACGATAATTCCTGACTGTGCAGAGCCAATATTCTTCTCTTCTTTTAATTCCAGTGCCAGATCTGTACGATTTTGCATTGATTTTTCCTCCTTTTTTCTTTAGTATGTGATTGTATTTAAAAAAAATATTACATTTTTTCCCCAAAGATATTGACAAATTCAATCATTTTCTATAAGATATAACAGTATGTTTTGTGTATAGCTAACCGTGTCTCGCTATAGACAAGATTCAAGAAAAGAAAGAAATTTAAGTTATCATATTGGAGGTGCCCACTTTGGCAAATATTAAATCAGCAAAAAAAAAGAATCAAAGTTATCAACACAAAAACAGAAAGAAATAAAGCAATCAAAACTAAAGTTAAAACATATATCAAAAAAAGTAGAAGCAGCAATCGCAGCTAACGATAAAGCAGCAGCTTCTGAAGCTTTAACAGCTTGCATTTCTGAAATCAGCAAAGCTACTTCTAAAGGAATCTTCCACAAGAATACAGCTTCTAGAAAGATTGCTCGTTTATCTAAAGCCGTTAACGCTATTGCTTAATCAGATATCAAGAAACGAATTTTAATAAAATTAACCCGAAAAAAGAAGCCACCGTCAGGCTTCTTTTTTTTCATCATTTTTATTATACTAGACTTCTGTCTTAAATTGATTGATTTATTTCTGACTGAACTGGATCAACAATAGTTCTACCCCAACTCTGTCACTGATCTTTCCTGTTTTAATTGATTCATCAGTTTTTGCACATGCTTCGATCATATCTCTGAGTGTATCCATTGAAAACATTTTCGCTTGATCTTTTAACTTTCCTGCAACAAATGCTGGAACTTTCATCTGCTTTGCGATCATCCCATTGCTCTTTCCAAGACAATCTAAATCTTTCACCTGAAGCAGCTGATTACACTGTCTGACTAACAATGCCAGAATTCCAAATGGTGATTCCTTTAACTCGATCAGATCATAATATAGTGTCAATACTTTTTCTCTTTGCTTTCTCGCAATTGCCTCAAGCATCACAAAGATCTGATTTGTCGTCTGAGAAGATGTCAACTCTTCCAGATCACGGATCGTAATTTCTTCTCTCTCTCCAACATAGGAGATCAATTTCTCTAATTCATTTTTTAAAGTATACATATCAGATCCACAGCGATATAAAAAAACTTCGCATCGTTGCAGATGACATCTGTTTTCCTTCTTTCTTAAGCAATGAGATCAGCCATCTGGATAATTCTTTATCTCCAGCAGATTCAAAACATACCGCATGTCCTTCCTTCGAAAGAAATTTATAAATCTTTGAACGCTTATCTACACTATCTTCTATAAAAAGCACAACACTTGTATCCGAGGCTTCCTTTAATCCTTCAATAAACGTATCATCACTTTTCTTTCCAAGTCCTGTTTCATCCAAGATCAAAAACCTATGATCACTAAAAAACGGCAGTGTTTTAGCAAGTTCAACAATCTCTATCGCATCAGCCCTTTTTCCTTCAAAATAAGAATAGTTCATCGTATCATCTTCTGAAACTAATGCTTTCTTTAACTGGTTTTTCATCTGGGAGATCATATATTTTTCTTCCCCGTAGAATAGATAAAAAACGTTCGTATGTATTTGTCTTGATATCTTCTAATATTTTCTTCATATTCTTTGCATCTCTTTCTATAGCTTTTGATAGTATACCTTTTTTTTTGAAGATTTTCAACCATCTCTTCTTTTGAAAAAAAATAATCGCACCACTTCGATCTGTTCTATAAATCTTTGTGCGATATGTCTGTAGTCTGTGGATAGTTTCTAAATGTGGGTGTCCATATCTATTTTGTTTTCCACAAGAGATGACCGTCTGTTTCGGCTGAACCTTTTGTAAAAATTCATTACTCGTGGAATTTTTTGACCCATGATGTGCTGCTTTTAATATATCTGCTCTTTCCAATTCTTCTGATAATAGTTCTTCTTCGCCTTCTTTTTCCACATCTCCCGTTAACAGCACCCGATATCCAAGTATTTTTCCCTGCATTACCAACGATGCCGCATTCTTTTCCATCTGACTGTTCTTTTGAGGATGCAACACTTTCAAACTTCCATCTTTTGTAGTAATCTGCCTTCCTCTTGAAAGATAAAAAATAGTTGTTCCTCGTTTCTTCGCTATACCTATGATCTTTTTCATTGTCGCATCTTTTGGAATCTCTGGAAGCCCAAGATACTTAATTTTCCCCATCTCAAGTAATTCCTTGATCCCAGAATAATGATCGATATCCATATGACTGATCACCGCAATCTGAATCTTCTGATACCCCAGATATTTCATATACGGAAGAATCCGATATCTTCCAACCTGATCTTCACTGCTGCTTCCACCATCAAATATGATCGCCCCAGACTTCGTATCTGCTACAAAACAATCTCCCTGCCCAACATCAAGAAATGCCAGACTCTTTCTTCTTGCCATTGGAATCCATATCAAAATGATCATTATAACATAAGCCAGACTGATCCTGATATGTCGATTTTGTCCATTTTTCTTCCATATCCACAATCCGGTCATAAAATAAAATAAGAGTACCCATAAAAATGTACATGTCCGATCGTCAACATCCCATAAGACTGTCTGGAAATCCACAAAACCCCTTGGATCATCCATGAGATTGCTTCATGAAATACGGTATACGGCAAAAAAATCAAAAGAAAAGCTAAAGTAAAAGCACACGTTGCCAGTGGTACTGCTGCTACATTCGCAAGAAAAGAAAAAGCTGGAGCTTCATACTGAAAATATATGATCAATGGCAGCATCCCTATCTGGATAAAAATACAAAACGATAAAGATTCCTTCAACTTATAATATTTACCTTTCATCTTTGGTTTAACAAGTTGATAGATTGCGATCACAAAAACTGCTGTAAATGAATATAAAAACCCCGTATCATAGATTCTGTACGGACACATTATAAGTAAGACAATTCCTGCAAAAGCTCCTGCAGACATCATATCATAGTGTTCTCCTAATATCTCTGACAGGAAGTAAACACCCAACATCATCACTGCACGAAGTGACGATCCAGATCCACCTGTTAAAATACAATAAAACACTGCGCCCGTCATTCCTGCCAGTGAACCAACTACAAAATTTCCACACCACTTGCGAACCAGTTTATATACCCTTCTTCCTGCCAACGATATATGAAGTCCTGATACTGCAAGTAAATGAATTAATCCACTTTCCTTAAAATCATCTTTAACCTCATCACTCAGTCCATTTTTATCACCTATTAACATCCCCTTTAAGAAATCACTTACTTCATTTTTGTATTGAATTTCTAACTGATGTTTCATGTACTCTCTACATTGCAAGATCTTTTCCTGAAAATATATATTTTGATGTCCTTCGATCTCAATATTTTTCGAATATACATGATAGTAAATTCCTTTACTGAAATAATAATGTCTGCTTGAAAATTGGCCAGGGTTAGCTGTATCTTCCCATTCTTCTAATTCTCCTTGAAACCGAAGAATATCTCCTGGAATGATCTTTTCATCCTCGGGTGTATATAAAAGGATCTTCCCCTCCAAATTTTTATTTTTTAAAAGTACTGCTAACTTTCCCTTCTTTGTTTTCGATACTTCTAAAACTCTTCCCATTGTATATTCTGTTGCCTTTTCCTTTACCTGGATCAGATCAAGTTTCATGGAAGTCTTAAAACCTAACGATAATAAAATTCCTGCAAGTATTCCAACTACAACCCATCCATAACGCCTATCACTAAAAATCAAGGACGCCAACAGACAAATACCTGTCAATAGATAAAAAGCCGCTGTCATGGACATAATATTCCATACAACGGCTGTTCCGGATAACACTCCGGCAAATATAAGAACCATCGGTCTTTGTTTCATAAATTATTTCATTGGCAACTTACCAAATACAAAACTATCTCTTCCAAGAGCACCAATTGCTGTACCATCTGTATCAAGCATTGGCTCTCCAGAAATTGAAAATGATACATAATTGATATCTTTTAACTGAGTCAGTGTATATACAATACCAGCACGGCAGATCAAATCTCTATTCTCTGAAATTCGTTTATACCCTGTCGAAAAATCAATCTCAACGATATTTGTATTCACTGATACACCATTGATCATAATTCTCTTTGGAATCACTGAGCGTATCTTATCACTCTTTGGAGTCTGTTGAAGTTTCTTTAATAAAATCTTCACTTTCTGCTGCTGATTCCCTTCAAGCTCCACATTTTCTTTCTTCATGATCAATTTCGTAACATCATTATTAGTATAGTAAATTGCTGTTCCTTTTTGATTGCCTTGGTCATTGGTTTCTTTTTTTGACCGGCATCCTGCCACTAAAGTCATCAAAGCCAGACAAAGCAAAAAGATCATGCATAATTTTCTTTTCTTCATCTCTTCCTCCTAGCCTTTATACTTTAATGGAATTCTAAGTGTAAATGTTGTTCCTTCACCAACCTTACTGTATAACTTAATCTCTCCATTATGAAGAGAAACAACGCTCTTTGTGATCGCTAATCCAAGTCCTGTGCCTCCAGTATCTCTTGATCTTGCTTTATCCACGCGATAAAAACGATCAAATACCTGATCCTGGCAATCCTCAGGAATTCCAACACCAGAATCTGCAACTTTCACATAAAAATACTTATGATCTGCATTCAGTGTCACGCGGATCCACCCATCATCTTTGTTATACTTGATACCATTCTCGATCAGATTCGTAAGCCCTAAAGACAACTTCACTTCATCAATCTCTGCTGTTACCGGACGAAAACTTTCAAAGATCAATTCGATATTACGCTGCAGAGCCAATGGTTTTAAACGCTTCATGATAATCTCCAACAATTCATTGATACTTACTGTTGTGATCTGAAGCTGCGCTGCTTTCTTGTCTAGTTTCACCAGAGATAACAAATCTGAAATGATTACGTTCTCACGGTCGATCTCAGCAACAATATCCTGCATGAATTCTCGATATAATTCAGCCGGAACCTGATCTCCCTGCTGAATTAAAGAATCTGCAAGAACTTTCATCGATGTCATTGGTGTCTTTAACTCATGCGATACATTCGATACAAACTCCTGTCTTGAATCTTCCAACGTCTGCATTCTTCCAAGAATCTCATTAAAACGCTGCACAATACTGCGTACTTCTAGGAATCCTGTCTCTTCAATGGATTCATCTTCATGACCAGCCGCAATAAAATCAACATCTCTCTGAATCTTCTTTAAATCTCTCGTCAGCAGATAACTGATGATCATTGCCATTGATAATCCACAGATGATACATGCTACCAGCAGCATATTCCTGCGATGCTCCATCTCCGTAACTGCTCCCATCATATCCTTAGATGGCACAGTCGCCTGCACAGCTCCCAGGATATGATTCTGCTTTCCAGCTTTTGATACGATTGGAACCATCACTTCGATATACTTTCCACTCTCTGATACAATCCTTGTCTTCTTTCCATCCATAACATCCAATACATTATCATTTAAAAAGAATCTAGACTGAAAATCTGTATGCGTATCCTTGATGATCTTATAATTATTCTTAATTACGATGATCCGCCCATTCATACTTGCTGCAAGTTCATCAATCTGATTAGAAAGAGAGTTGGAGCCATCATCTAAATGAAAATCGACTCCAACTACCTGATCACCAAGCCAGCTACACTGACTGACCACACTATCCACTTTCTGGTCATATGTTTTCTGACGATATCCATCATTTAACAACTTACTAAATAAAACTGATATCAATGTCGTCAGAAGGAAAACTGACAAGAAAAATAAAGAACTGCATACTATGTAAAAAGGCAAATCTGTTCTTCTTAGGACTGAAAATAGTAACCTACCCCCCACTTTGTAT
>ENA-OQIM01000177-OQIM01000177.1-human-gut-metagenome-genome-assembly--contig:-NODE-177-length-22358-cov-2.124196_pt1 | contig 22358 bp, 31 predicted proteins | sample MGYA00242579_ERZ504744 | MGnify/ENA primary metagenome ERZ504744 (study PRJEB26092, sample SAMD00036441) | human gut metagenome | host: Homo sapiens | study: EMG produced TPA metagenomics assembly of...
CATTTCATTGTCCTATATGAGGGTAGCATATCAGGATGAATTTCTGACGAAGTGGGGAGTTTATTTTTTTAAGTTAGTCAGAGACTATTTCTGTTACATAGCTTCCATGCCCGTCTATAGCAATAACTTTTCTTTTCCATCTTCTGTTTGAAATATCCATGGAGCAGAATAAGGATTACGAAAAAAGGCTTACAACGAATGGTGGTGTGGTACAATGCTGTAGAAAGAAGAATGCTGGAAAGCTGTATAGTCGTATGAAGGAGAAATTCACATGCAGTTTGATGAGAGGAAAGAGGGAATAGACCCTCTGACCTACTCTACATATTATTCTGTCTGCTTCTGTGGAAGCTGTGCAAGGATGATAGCAGCAAACATGATGACACATCCAAGGATTTCTTTAGTACTTAGTTGCTGTCTGAGGATGATCCATCCGGCTAGGACAGAGATGCAGGATTCCAGGCTGAGTATCAGGATGCTACAGTTGGTTCATGTTTTTCTGACCGATAATCTGCAAGGTGTAAGCTACTCCGCATGACATAACACCTGCGTAGAGGATTGGCTGCCATGCTGCCAGGATGGATGAGAGTTCCGGATGCTCAAGGAGCAGAGCGGGAATGCCGGAAAGAACTCCACATGTCAGGAACTGAATACAGGAGAGCTTTACTCCGTCTACTTTCGGAGAAAAGTAGTCGATGACCAGTATGTGCAACGAAAAAAGAAAAGCGCATACCAGTACGAGCAGATCTCCCTTTCCAATGGAAAATCCATCTGTGATGCACAGGAGATAAAGTCCGATCAGAGCCATTGCAACGGCAGCCCAGATAAATTTCGTGCATTTTTTGCCAAGGAACAGTCCGATGACAGGGACGATCACAATATAACAGGCAGTGATAAAGCCGGCTTTTCCGACGGTTGTATACTTGATGCCAAACTGTTGGAAATTGCTTGCCAGACAGAGGCAGATACCGCAGGCGATACCGCCGATAATCAGAGTTTTTTTCTCCTGCATATTGGATACAGTATTACTTGAGGTGTCAGATCTGCCAGATGCTTTGGAAGCAGAATCTGAAGGAGAGTTTCTCTTTTTCAGAATAAAAATCAGTGGAATCAGAACGACTGCTCCGATAAGGGAACGGACGGCATTAAAAGTAAAGCCTCCTACGTATTTCATTCCTACGCTTTGAGCTACAAAAGCGATACCCCAGATGATCGCTGCGAGAAGCAGGAGCAGGGAATTTTTTTAATGGAATCTGTTGTTTTTGCATGATGTGTGTAATCCTTCCTTATATTAATGTGTAAATAGAATGTATAAAATGTGGATAAAACAAAATATTTATTCATTCAGTGTGGACAGAAGCACTGAAATTTTTGTAACTGTTCAGTGCCCTCATAGTTATAAAATGTTTCAAATATATTTTAAGAGTGCCGGTGCCTTATTGATCTGAAAATGAAGAAACACTTTCATAATTATACATCATAAATGTAAAAAGAGAAAGAAGATTGTAGAAATAAAAAGAAGCCTCTGCAGGAGACTTCTTTTTGTAAATGTGTATCTGATATTTATATCAGATAAAGATATATTTCAAAATAAACAATACAGCCAGTACATACATCAGTACGCTGATTTTCTTTTCCTTAGCTTTACCTGTAACAACGTTGATGATCACATAGGAGATAACACCCATGGAGATACCTTCAGAAATGCTGTACAGGAATGGCATTGCGATGATCGCGATAAATGCTGGGATGGCTTCCGTCAGGTCGTTGAAATCAATCTTGGTTACTGATGTGAGCATCAGGAATCCAACGATGATCAGAGCCGGTGCTGTGGCAAAGGACGGGATTGCCAGGAAAATCGGGGATAACAGCAGTGATAATCCGAAGAGGATGGCTGCTATCAGGGAAGTAAGTCCTGTACGTCCGCCTTCAGCAACACCGGAAGCACTCTCTACGAAAGTAGTAACTGTGGAAGTACCACACATAGCACCTACTGTAGTTCCTACTGCGTCAGAAAGAAGAGCACCTTTGATGTTTGGAAGTTTGCCTTCTTTGTCAAGCATATCAGCTTTGGAAGCAACACCGATCAGTGTTCCAAGTGTATCGAACATATCTACAAACAGGAATGCAAACATAATGACTACGAAATCAAGTGTGAAGACAATGGAGAAGTCCATTTTCATAAATGTGGGAGCCATGCTTGGAATGGAGATTCCGTTTGAAAAATCAGGCAGGAGGCTGAACCAGCCGGCTGCAGGATCAGGTTTGTAAAGTCCTGTCAACTGACAGATAATGCCAAGTCCCCATGTGATCAGGATACCCCAGAGAATGTTTCCTTTTACACCCTTAACAAGAAGGATGGCGGTGATGAGAAGTCCAATCAGCGCCAGAAGAACTGTAATTCCTTCTGTATTGAAGGTTCCGCCGGAAACGGAGGATTTAAAGGAAAATACACTTACCAGAGTGGAGTCGTTGTTAACTACGATCTTAGCATTCTGCAGTCCGATGAAAGCAATAAACAGTCCGATACCAACAGATACTGCATGTTTCAGGTTCATTGGGATCGCATTGAAAATTGCCTCACGCACATTGGTCAGAGATAACAGGATAAAAATAATACCCTCTACAAATACAGCTGCCAGTGCCTGCTGCCAGCTGTAACCCATGCCAAGAACAACAGTGTAGGCAAAGTAGGCATTCAGGCCCATGCCAGGTGCAAGAACGAATGGATAATTAGAAAGCGCAGCCATCAGACAGGTGGCAATAAAGGATGACAGTGCGGTCGCTGTAAAAACAGCTCCTCTGTCCATGCCGGATGCTTCCAGAATGTTTGGGTTTACAGCCAGAATGTATGCCATTGTCATGAATGTGGTAATACCTGCCATAACTTCGGTCTTTACATCTGTGTGGTTCTCTTTGAGATGGAATAATTTGTCAAGATTCATAATCTTTCCCCCTTTTGATTTTAAAAATTGCCGGCCGTTTTGTGGTGCCTCAGATAATCATCCGAAAAACAGGGTGAAACTCCTGGAATCAATCGTCCCGGCATATCGTTTTGTTAACGATATGCCGGAAAAACACCATCAGAATCTGTATTTCCTGCAGTTACAGAATCTTTCTTCCGGCTACATATTTAGCGGTAATATTACGGTCATCGGAAAGGTAGATCAGTCTTTCAAGTCTGTCCCTCGGAGAGAGCTTCAGTGGAGTTGGAATAGTGCTGTCATTAAGCACAACCGCATCAAATTCATACCCCTCCTTAAAGCTTCCAACCTTTCCAAAGAAGGAACCGCCTCCTTCTGTTCCCATATAAAAGGCCTCTTCAACAGTAAGCGGCTTCATGGAAGAATCAACAACGCCAGTGCAGCTTGGAAACCTGAATAGCATCAGCCATAGCACGCAGAATAGAAACGGAAGTTCCACCTGCAATGTCAGATCCCAGTCCGATGTGTAAACCTTCGTCCAGATAACGTCTCACAGGAGAGATACCTGAGGCGAGATTTGTGTTAGACTGCGGACAATGAGCAATATAAACGCCCTGCTTTTTCATAAGGCAATTTCTTCATCCGAAGAATGAACACAATGAGCCATGATCGTCGGACAGTCACCGCCGAAAAGATCAAACTGGCTATATGCTTCTCCATAAAAATGTGTATTCGGGCAAAGCTCCTTCACCCAGGCAATTTCACCGAAATTCTCAGAAAGGTGAGACTGCATCGGCAGGTGATACTTTTTCTGAATCTCCGAAAGCTTCTCCATCAGTGCATCAGAACAGGACGGAGTAAATCTCGGAGTAAGGATCGGCTTTACATTTTCAAATTTATCAAGCGTATCCTTAATCCACTGAACCGTAGCATCAGCAGAAGCCTGAGCACTCTCTTCCTGCAACTGCGGAGAACCATTACGGTCCATATTTACCTTGCCGACCATAGCCTTTATTCCGGTTTTATCCAGCTGTTCCATCAGGATCTCGGTAGCAGGGACATGCAGAGTTCCGAAAATACATGCTCTTGTATTCGGGCTCTTCTTCATATCCTCAGTGAAAATAGAATAAGCCTCTTTTGCAAACTCTGTATCTTCATAACGTGCTTCCTGCGGAAAAGTATAAGTATTCAGCCAGTCCAGCAGCTCAAGATCCATACCCGAGGCACGAAACGTATACTGCGGAGCATGAAGATGCAGATCAGTCAGTCCCGGAATGATCAGCTCATCGCCAAAATCTGTACATGAGATTCCTGCAAATTTCTCAGGAAGCTCATCAAACACCCCTGCACATCGCCCATCTTCACATACTAAATATCCATTTTCAGTGATGGAAAGTTCTGTCAGAGAATTACTGTAGCAAATTGTTCCCTTTAAAACAAAAGTCCGTTCGTTCATAACCATACCTCCTTTTTGTGGTTAAGGAAAGGCAAAAAAAATCTACCGATGCTGCCTTTACCTCATTCTTTCTCCCTGGGGAGAGAACTTATAGACAACTATTACGGTAGTTGGTAGAAACGTCCAACCGATTATGGACATATATAAGTTTACTTATATTGTTTATAAAATGATTATAAAATATTTGTAGTTAACTGTCAATTCCTTTCTGCAATTTAATTTAATATTCTTTTTGCATTGCTATTTGATAATTCATAGTCTATAAAGCATTTTACAGGCAGAATTTATATAAAGTATATGATATCCCATGTGAACTTATACAATCTCTTTCATATTTAAAGTCTTTCTTATTCATGTAGGCTTTTAACATGCGAATTGATACGATATTTTCCACCTTCCAATTACCAGCTTAGAAAAATATTTTATCTGCTATGCATTTGCAGGCATCTTAGAGATTCTTAGTCCTCTTAAATCTGCGTTATGAGAAGAAAAGTCCATTGCCTGAGCACTAGCGAGCATCATAGACTTTTTCTTCTCATGCTTTTAGCAGATTTCAGATGACTTAGAATCTCTTAGATGCCGAAACCGCATAGCAGATAAAATATTTTTCTAAGCGTCTGTTTTTGGGAAATATGATATAATATTCTCCAATATCAAAAAAGAAAGGAAAAACAAACATGCAGCTAGACAAAGAAAACATAAAAAAAATCCGATGGCTCATCGCATTTGCAATTCTCTTATATCTGGGTGTCCAGAACCTGCACATAGTCATCAGCACTGCCAGAGTCCTGCTTGGCTTTCTCTTTCCGTTCATCATTGGCTTTGGAATCGCTTTTATCCTCAATATTCCAATGAAATTCATAGAACATCATCTGTTCGGAAAAGCCTTGAAACAAGAGAAAAAACAGCACAAAAACTGGCAAGCCGGTCAGCCTGGTGCTTCTATCTGCTTTGTGATCTGTATAATCGTGATCGTTATGCTGGTAGTAGTACCGGAACTGGGGGCAACATTCGTAAACATAGCGAAAAAGATAGAAGAAAATATTCCGGTTTTCCAGAAATGGATCGACAATGTATTCGGAAACAATCCGGAAGTTGTGAAATGGGCGCAGTCTCTTGACATTGAGCCGGGAAAAATAATCGATTCTGTACTCGGCGTACTGAAGAACGGAGTCAATAACATTGTTTCCTCCACAGTGTCCATCACCATGGGACTTCTGACTACTGCAATGAATGTATCCATTGGCTTTGTATTCGCCTGCTACGTCCTTTTGCAGAAAGAAAAGCTCCTGCAGCAGATAAAAAAAGCAATGTACGCAATGTTCCCGGAAAAACCGGTCAGATATCTGGCACATGTATGGAATCTGGCAAACAGGATTTTTTCCAGCTTTATTACCGGACAGTGTATCGAAGCTGTGATTCTTGGAAGTATGTTCTTTGTATCCATGACAATCCTGCATTTTCCATATGCAATGCTGGTGGGTGTCTGATTTCATTTACAGCATTGATCCCGCTGTTTGGCGGAATTATCGGATGTTGGGTAGCATTTTTTCTGATCCTTATGATAAGTCCTGTAAAAGCAGTTCTGTTTCTGGGACTTTTCCTTATCCTGCAGCAGATAGAAGGAAACCTGATCTATCCTCATGTGGTAGGTGGTTCTGTCGGGCTTCCATCCATCTGGGTACTGGTAGCTGTAACACTTGGCGGCAGTCTGATGGGAATTGCGGGAATGCTGATCTTCATTCCGACAGTATCTGTCATCTATACACTTTTCAGAGAGTGGGTATATGCCCGTCTTGAGAAAAAACAGCTTGTTTTATGACGAAATGATTCGTGATGTGTAGAAAGATGTATTATTGTCCGGATAAACTTGGTAACAAATTTGTAAAAGGACTGTAAATCAGTGTAAGGTCTCTGTAATTGTAATTAATTCGATATTTCTGTATTATAGTGATATCTGGTTAAAAATGGAAGGAGATCTTAAGATGGACATCTTAAAAGGTAAACGTTATGATATTATGAATGTGCTTTGGGAAGAGGGAAGACCATTGTCTGCTTTTGAGATCAATGACATTGCACCGGAACTGAAAATGCCGACAGTAAGAAGATGCCTGGAGCTTCTTTTGAAAGAGAACCTGATCCAGGTTGCGGGAACTTCAATGAACGGCAAGGTGTATGCAAGAAATTATACCCCTCTTCTTTCAAGAGAGGATTATTTAAAGGGAAATGCCAAAAGCAGAAAGATTAATCCGGTGGAAATGATGAATGCGCTTCTGGAATCTGATGGGATTACAGTGGAAGAGCTGGAAAAACTTCAGGAGCTTATCGATAAGAAACGTGCGGAACTGGAAAGCAGATAATCATAAACATAGCAGATAAAACGGACATGGCCATCTGGCTGTGTCTTTTTTGTGCCATTTTTTACAGAATTGCAATACTGTATCAGGTAATAAAAACAGCCAGATGAATAAAGTGTCCATCTGGCTGAAGCTGTTATCAATTAATTATTTCTTGTTCTGCTCAACTTCTTTTAACATCATAGCGCGAACTTTCAGTGGAAGTCCGAACAGTGTGATGAATCCATCTGCATCGTGGTGGTCATAGAGGTCACCTGTTGTGAAAGATGCAAGAGATTCATTGTACAGGCTGTATGGAGAAGTTGTACCGGCTTTGATGATATTGCCTTTGTACAGTTTGAATTTCACTTCACCTGTTACATATTTCTGTGTGGATTCAACGAATGCCTGGATTGCCTCGCGAAGTGGTGTATACCATTTTCCTTCGTAAACAACCTGAGCGAACTGGCTGCCAAGTTTCTTCTTGGTTTCCATTGTCTCGCGGTCAAGTGTAAGTTCTTCGAGCTGTTCATGAGCTGCCATCAGGATGGTTCCGCCAGGAGTCTCATATACGCCACGTGATTTCATACCAACAACACGGTTCTCAACGATATCAACGATACCGATACCGTTCTCGCCGCCTAATTTGTTAAGCTCAGTGATGATCTCGGAAACTTTCATTCCTTTGCCGTTTAATGTTTTCGGAACACCCTGCTCGAATGTCATGGTAACTTCTGTTTCTTTATCAGGGGCTTTCTCAGGTGTAACACCTAAAACAAGCATATTGTCATAATTTGGAGCCTGGGAAGGATCTTCCAGTTCCAGACCTTCATGGCTGATATGCCATAAGTTTCTGTCACGGCTGTAGCTGTGGCTTGCATCGAATGGAAGGTCGATTCCGTGAGCTTTACAGAATGCAATTTCATCTTCACGTGACTGCATGGTCCATTTGTCTGTCATACGCCATGGAGCGATGATTTTGATGTCAGGAGCAAGAGCTTTGATGCCAAGTTCGAAACGGATCTGGTCATTACCTTTACCTGTAGCACCGTGGCAGATAGCAACTGCGCCTTCTTTACGTGCGATCTCAACTAATTTCTTAGCGATTGCCGGACGGGCCATGGATGTACCAAGGAGATATTTGTGTTCGTATACAGCACCTGCCTGTACACATGGAACGATGAAGTCATCACAGAATTCATCTACGATATCTTCGATATATAATTTGGAAGCACCGGAAAGCTTTGCTCTTTCATCCAGTCCGTCCAGTTCGTTTCCCTGACCGCAGTTTACGCAGCAGCAGACAACATCGTAATCAAATGTTTCTTTTAACCATGGGATTAAGGCTGTGGTATCAAGACCGCCTGAGTATGCTAAAACGACTTTTTCTTTCATGATTGTATTCCTCCTGAAATTGGATTTTATTATTTTCCTGATTTGTAAAAATTTCCTGAGATATCCGTTTGCCGAAAGTAAATGAATAGGTCGGGAGTTCAGCGCATTATTTTTGAATAAATGCGGTAATTTCTGATTGAAATTTTTGAATAAATATTCAATGCGGAACAAGATGATTTCGTGTGATTCCGCTTAACAAGTGATAATATACACCTTTTTTTATAAATATGCAATAGAAAAATGCAAAAAAAGTTTTATCTGTTTTGCATAAATATGCAACATAATATAGGAAAAGACAGGGGGAAATTCGTGAAGCAAAATAGAATCCATGTAAAAACATTGAAAAATGACTATTGCATATTATGCAGGTAAGATGTATAATTAGTCCAGCACTCTGATAGAGTAAAGTTTTACTATGAAATGAAGATCGCCGGATGAGGCGAAGATGGAGGAAATTATTATGATTAAAGCAGGAATTATCGGTGCCACAGGATATGCAGGTAACGAGATCGTGAGACTGCTTCTGGGACATAAAGATGTGGAAGTTGCGTGGTATGGTTCAAGAAGTTACATTGACCAGAAATATGCAGATGTTTATCAGAACTTTTTTAAGCTGGTAGATGCGAAATGTATGGATGACAATATGGCAGCACTTGCTGATGAAGTAGATGTGATTTTTACCGCAACACCGCAGGGACTTTGTGCATCACTTGTTAATGAAGAGATCCTTTCCAAAGCAAAGGTCATCGACCTGAGTGCAGATTTCCGTATCAAAGATGTAAAGAAATATGAGAAATGGTACGGCATCGAGCACAAATCACCGCAGTTTATCGACGAGGCAGTTTACGGACTGTGCGAGATCAACCGTGAGGACATCAAGAAAGCAAGACTGATCGCGAACCCGGGATGCTATCCGACCTGTTCCACTTTATCCATCTACCCGCTTCTCAAAGAAGGCCTGATCGATCCGAACACTATCATCATCGATGCAAAATCCGGCACTTCAGGAGCAGGAAGAGGAGCAAAAGTTCCGAACCTTTACTGCGAAGTAAATGAGAATATCAAAGCATACGGCGTAGCAACTCACCGCCATACACCGGAGATCGAGGACCAGCTTGGTTATGCATGCGGACAGGAAGTGATGATCAACTTCACACCTCACCTGATCCCGATGAACAGAGGAATCCTGGTAACTGCATACGCTTCTCTCAAGAAAGAAAGTTTCCTATGAAGAAGTAAGAGCAGCTTAGATAAATATTATGCAGATGAAACATTCATCCGTGTCCTTGACAAAGACGTATGCCCGCAGACTAAATGCGTCGAAGGCAGCAACTATGTAGATGTCAACTTCAAGATCGACCCGAGGACCAAACGTGTTATCATGATGGGCGCGATCGACAACCTTGTAAAAGGTGCAGCAGGACAGGCTGTACAGAACATGAACCTGATGTTCGGATTCGACGAGGCAGAAGGACTTCATCAGATTCCAATGCTTCCGTAAATAAAAACGGAGATTTTTGTACCAAGGAGGAGTATAGATTATGAAGGTTATTACAGGTGGAGTTACAGCGGCAAAAGGATTCCAGGCGGCATCCACAGCAGCAGGGATCAAATATCAGGGAAGAACTGACATGGCAATGGTCTACAGCGAGAAACCATGCGTGGCAGCAGGAACTTTTACCACAAATATCGTAAAGGCAGCTCCGGTCAAATGGGACCAGGAGATCGTTTATAAACATCCAAGTGCACAGGTGATCGTCTGCAACAGCGGTATCGCCAATGCGTGTACAGGAGAAGAGGGATTCAGCTACTGCCGGGCAACAGCAAAAGCAGCAGCAGAGACTCTGAACGTAGATGAAAACAGCGTACTGGTCGCATCTACGGGCGTTATCGGCATGCAGCTTCCGATCGAGAAACTTTCCGACGGTGTCAAGGCAATGGCTCCGAAGCTCAAGGGAACTCTGGAAGCCGGAAACGAAGCAGCCAAAGCAATCATGACAACGGATACCGTAGAGAAAGAAGTTGCCGTAGAAATCGAGATCGGCGGCAAGACAGTTACAATCGGCGGCATGTGCAAGGGATCCGGAATGATCCATCCGAATATGTGCACGATGCTTGGTTTTGTCACAACAGACGTATGCATTTCCAAGCAGCTTCTCCAGGAAGCTCTGAGCCAGGATGTCAAAGATACTTATAATATGGTATCTGTTGACGGCGATACTTCCACAAACGATACTGTTCTCCTGCTGGCAAACGGAATGGCAGAGAACCCGGAGATCAATGAGAAAAACGAAGACTATCAGAAATTCTGCGAGGCACTGAATTACATCAACACCACACTTGCCAAGAAGATTGCAGGCGACGGTGAGGGTGCGACTGCACTGTTTGAAGTAAAGATCATCGGTGCAGAGAGCAAGGAACAGGCAGTGACTTTGAGTAAATCCGTTGTTACTTCCTCCCTTACAAAAGCAGCGATCTACGGACATGATGCAAACTGGGGAAGGATTCTCTGTGCGATGGGCTACTCAGGTGCACAGTTTGATCCGGAAAAAGTAGACCTCTACTTTGAGAGCAAGGCAGGTAAGATCCAGATCATCGAAAACGGTGTGGCTGTAGATTACAGCGAAGAAGAAGCGACAAAGATCCTTTCCGAAGAAGCGGTAACTGCGATCGCAGACATCAAGATGGGCGACTGCACCGCAACCGCATGGGGATGTGACCTTACCTATGATTATGTCAAGATCAATGCGGATTATCGTTCATAAAAAATTTAAAATCGAGGAGAAATGAAAAAATGGTAAATCAGAAATATCTGGACAAGGCAGAAACTCTTATCGAGGCTCTTCCTTATATACAGCGTTTTAATCGTAAGATCGTAGTAGTAAAGTACGGCGGAAGTGCCATGCTGGACGAAGAACTCAAAGCAAATGTCATCAAGGACGTTGTACTTCTGAAACTGATCGGTTTCAAACCGATCATCGTTCACGGAGGCGGTAAGGAAATCAGCCGCTGGGTCAACAAAGTCGGCATGGAACCACGTTTTGTAAACGGTCTCCGCGTAACAGACAAAGACACTATGGAGATCGCAGAGATGGTTCTCGCAAAAGTCAACAAAGAACTGGTTACACTGGTGGAATCCCTCGGTGTACAGGCTGTTGGTATCAGCGGCAAGGACGGTGGACTTCTCCAGTGCCACAAGAAACTTTCCAAGGGCGAAGATATCGGATATGTAGGCGATATCGAGAAAGTCAATCCGAAGGTTCTGCAGGATCTTCTCGAAAAAGACTTCCTTCCGATCGTATTTCCGATCGGATTTGACACAAACTTTGATTCTTATAATATCAATGCAGATGATGCAGCATGTGCGATCGCAGAGGCTGTCCATGCAGAAAAACTTGTATTCCTTTCTGATATTGAGGGTGTATACAAGGACAAAGATGATCCGAGTTCTCTGATCTCCGAGTTACATGTACACGAAGCAGAAAAACTGATCAGCGACGGTTATGTAGGCGGTGGAATGATTCCGAAACTGCAGAACTGCATCGATGCGATCGAGGAAGGCGTAAACAGAGTACATATCCTGGACGGACGTATTCCGCACAGCCTCCTTCTGGAGATTTTTACAAACAAAGGTATCGGTACTGCTATTTTAAAGAGAAGACGGGGGAGAAATATTACAATGAGCATGAATGAACAGATGAATCATGCAGAAGAAAGTATTCTGCATACATATAATCGTTTCCCGGTCATGTTTGACCATGGGGAAGGATGCTATCTCTATGATACAGAGGGCAAAAAATATCTCGACTTTGCTGCCGGGATCGCAGTAAATGCACTGGGATATCATTATCCGGGATATGACGAGGCTTTAAAAGCACAGATCGACAAGCTGACTCATATTTCCAATCTTTATTACAATGAGCCGATGAGCGAAGCAGGAGAAAAACTGGTCAAAGCCAGCGGACTTGCCAAAGCGTTCTTCACAAACAGTGGAACAGAGGCAATCGAGGGTGCACTCAAAGCTGCACGTAAATACGCCTATACCAAATATGGCAAAGAATCACAGAAATATGAGATCATCGCAATGAACCATTCTTTCCACGGAAGAAGCATGGGAGCTCTTTCTGTCACAGGAACAGAGCATTACAGGGAGCCGTTCGAACCACTGATCGGCGGTGTTAAATTTGCGGATTTCAATGATCTTGAGAGCGTCAAAGCACAGATCACAGACAAGACCTGCGCGATCATCACAGAGGTCGTACAGGGAGAGGGCGGCATCTATCCGGCACAGAAGGAATTCCTTGAGGGACTTCGCGCACTCTGTGACGAAAATGATATTATCCTGATCTTTGACGAGATCCAGTGCGGTATGGGACGTACCGGATATTACTTCGCATGGCAGTCCTACGGTGTCAAACCGGATGTGATGACCTGTGCCAAAGCACTTGGCTGCGGTGTCCCGGTCGGGGCATTTGTCCTCGGGGGAAAAAGCTGCAGCAGCATCTCTCGTACCGGGAGATCATGGCACAACTTATGGTGGAAACCCGTTTGTATGTGCAGCTGTCAGCAAGGTGTTTGATATCTTTGAGCAGGCCGGTATCCTGGCACATGTACAGGAATTAACCCCATATTTAGAGGAAAAACTCGACACACTTGTGGAAAAATACCCGATCGTCGCAGCACGTCGTGGAAAAGGTTTCATGCAGGGACTGGTGATCGAAGGAGCGACTGTGGGAAGTGTTGTGACAAAGGCACTTGAGAACGGGCTTCTTGTGATCTCAGCAGGAAGCGACGTACTCCGTCTTGTACCTCCGCTTGTTATCACAAAAGAAAATATCGATGAAATGATCGAGAAATTAGAAAAGAGCCTGGCGTAACTGCCAGGCTCCTGCCTTTTGAAACTACTGTACAAATCTGATATCTGATAGAAATATATTATTCCATACTGTTAAGATCAATGTGTTTCTTGATCGCGGCAAAGCTCTCGGTACTGATCACGTGCTCGATCTTGCAGGCATCACTTGCTGCAACAACCGGGTCAACACCCAGTTTCTCAAGCCACTCAGAAAGAAAGAGATGACGCTCGTAAATTTTCTCTGCGGTTGCACGTCCTGATTCGGTCAGGTAAAGGTATCCCTCAGGTGATACGGTGATCTGATCGGTCTCACGAAGCTTCTTCATGGCAACGCTGACGCTGGATTTCTTGAATCCAAGTTCAGAGGCAACATCTACGGAGCGAACGACCGGATGGGATTTGCTTAAGATAAGAATCGTTTCCAGATAGTTTTCGGCGGATTCGTTTGTATGCATTCTTACACCCCAATTCTGCTGAAAGAATCATGCGTTTGTTTGCATAATCTCGTATTGCTTTGTATTATTGATATCATATCATATTTTCGCGTTCGGAACAAGATGAATGCAGAGAAAACCGCAAAAATCCAATGTTTTTTATAATTGCATATTTTGGCACAAACAGAGACTCCTGCCCGGAAAGGCAGGAATTTTTTATTACAAATTTGCACAATAGTTATGCAAAACGAACGAATATTGTATATAACAAACAAGAGTCACTTGCGACAAATAAAAGTTTTATGATGCAAATTATGGTTATGCTTAACGAATGCAGGTTGTATAGAACGAAAAAAAGTGCTTGACAGCTTACCAACGTTAGAATATACTAACTTAGTAGAAAAAGGAAGTGGTCTGTGACTGCGGTCTTTTTAAACGAAAAAAATTATCATTAGAGAAAGAAGAGTAGATACCATGATGCCACTTACAATGGCCGGAATCGGCGAAGTAAATACAATTCTCAAGATCGGTGGAAATGAAGAAACAAGAAGATTTCTCGCAAACCTTGGATTTGTAACAGGTACAGAGATTTCAGTAGTGTCTGCGATCGGCGGCAATGTAATCGTTAACGTCAAAGATGCCCGTGTAGCAGTCAACTCAGATATGGCAAAGCATATTATGATCTGACAGCCCCAGTTAAATTGCAGCCACGTTGTATGCTTGCATACATTAGCGGATGAATTTGAAACCCGCCAAACATGAGGAAGTAGCGATTTTCGAAGAAAATCAGCGGATTCCGAATGTCTGTAGAAGTGTGGAATTGCGAAGCAATGGAGCACTTCGTCAGGGGCGTCAAGTATATATAATAAATCAACAAGAGGAAAGGAGACAGAACAATGACTTTAGGTGAGGCAAAAGTCGGAAGTACCGTTGTTGTAACTAAGATTGAGGGAGACGGCGCTTACAAACGACGCATTATGGATATGGGAATCACCAAAGGAAGCGAAATCTACATCAGAAAAGTCGCTCCGCTTGGAGATCCTGTTGAGATCACTGTAAGAGGCTATGAGTTATCCGTAAGAAAGAACGATGCTCAGTGCGTACAGGTAAAATAAGGATTGCTGTTCCCAGCAATGAATCATGTTCTGTACATAAGAATTAAAGTTTTGTTGAGCGGCCTTATGGCTGCAACAAAGAGGGATTAAGGAGGTAAGAAAAAATGGCAATTAAGATTGCACTTGCCGGCAACCCGAACTGTGGTAAAACAACAATGTTCAACGCATTAACGGGCGCTAACCAGTATGTAGGAAACTGGCCGGGAGTTACTGTAGAGAAAAAAGAAGGTAAATTAAAAGGCAAAAGAGGAAAAGGCGAGGATGTTATCGTAACTGACCTTCCTGGTATCTATTCCATGTCACCATACACTCTGGAAGAAGTAGTCAGCCGTGACTATGTCCTGAAAGAGAACCCAGATGTTATCATCGATCTTGTCGATGCAACAAACATCGAGCGTAACCTGTATCTGACCACTCAGCTTGTTGAGACCGGTGTTCCGGTTGTCATCGCGCTGAACATGGCAGACCTTCTTGAAAAAAGAGGAATCAAGATCGATGTTAAGCGTCTTTCCATGCTGCTTGACTGCCCGATCGTTGAGACATCCGCACTGAAGGGCGAAGGTCTTGACAAACTGATCGACGAAGCAATCAAAACAGCAAAGAAGAGCAGCGCTGATCTTCCAAAAGAAGTCTTCTCCAAAGAAATGGAAGCAGCTATCGCTGATGTGAAGGATGTCCTTCCGGAATCTATCACAGAAGACAAGAAGAGATGGTATGCGATCAAATTCCTTGAAAACGATGAGAAGTAAAGGAATCCATCAAACTTTCCGCTTCTGCACAGTCTACTGTAGACAGCAAACGTCAGGCAATCGAAAAGAAACATGACGATGATATGGAAAGTATCGTAACAGATGAGAGATATACTTTCATCCAGAAGATCGTAAACACAACTGTTAAGAAAGGTAAAGACAAACTTACCGTATCCGATAAGATCGACCGTATCGTTACCAACCGTATCCTTGGTATCCCGATCTTCATCGCGATCATGTGGTTAGTATATTATGTATCTGTAACAACAGTTGGTACATTCGTAACAGACTGGACAAATGATGTATTCGTAGTAGCTATTCAGGACTTCGCAAGCAATATCCTCGGCAGCATCGGCGCTGGCGATATGGTAATGGGACTTGTAGTTGACGGTATCATCGGTGGTCTTGGTGCAGTACTTGGATTCGTTCCTCAGATGGCGATCCTGTTCCTGTTCCTGTCCATCCTTGAAGACTGTGGTTACATGGTACGTATCGCATTTGTTATGGACCGTGTATTCCGTCACTTCGGACTTTCCGGTAAGAGCTTCATTCCGCTCCTTATTTCTTCTGGATGCGGTATCCCTGGAATCATGGCTTCCAAGACCATCGAGCAGGATAATGACAGACGTCTTACTATCATGACAGCAACATTTATTCCTTGTGGTGCAAAACTTCCGGTTATCGCTCTTATGGGTGGTGTAATCGCTGGTGAGACCGCAGGATATGCAGAGAGCTCCTTTATCGCTCCTCTGATGTACTTTATCGGAATCGTAGCTGTACTTGTAGCAGCGATCATTCTTAAGAAAACAAAACCGTTCTCCGGTAAACCGGCTCCGTTCGTAATGGAGCTTCCGCAGTATCATATTCCGCAGGCTAAGACAGTTCTCCTTCACGTATGGGAAAGACTGAAAGGCTTCATCATCAAAGCTGGTACAATCCTGTTCCTTGCTTGTGTAGTAATGTGGTTCCTTGGTGGATTTGGATTCACAGATGGTGGATTCGGTATGGTAGAAGACAGCGCAGACAGCCTTATGGCAGCAATCGGCGGTGTGATCGCTCCGATCTTCGCACCACTTGGATTGGCGAGTTGGCAGCCGGTAGCAGCTTCTATCTCCGGTTTCACAGCAAAAGAAGCTATCGTATCTACAATGGGTGTCCTGGCTAACGTAGCTGGTGATACAGAAGATGCAGTAAACGTTGCAGCAGGTGTTGCAAGCTGGTTCCCGACAGGAATCGCAGCTTTCTCCTTCCTGATGTTCAACCTTCTTGATTCTCCTTCCTTGCAGCTATCGCAACAATGGCAAAAGAAATGAACGACAAGAAATGGTTCTGGTTCGCAATTCTCTTCCAGAACGTATTCGCTTACATCGTTTGCCTCTGCTTCTATCAGATCGGTTCTTTCGTAACTGGTGGAGCATTTGGTATCGGTACTGTAGTAGGATTCGTAGTACTTATCGCAATGCTGTTCCTGCTGTTCAGACCAGATCCATACAAAGATCAGAAAGTTTATTCCAAACGTTCTGTACAGGCATAAGAAATTATGAAATAATAAAGGGGCTGGATGCAGTTGATGTGTCCGGCCTCTGTTTTCACTTTATATGACTGGCAGTATTTAAAGAGAGGATGAGTGAAATGCTGGCAAATATTATTATCATGGCTTTGATCCTTGGATATTGTGCATACATAATCTACAAAAATGTAAAAAATGCTAAAGAAGGTAAACACATGGGCTGCAGTGGATGCAGCGGCAACTGTGGAAGCTGCGGCGGATGCAGCGGGGCTACTTTCAACAAAAGTACTGCGCAGTCTTCTAAAAAACGTCTGAAATAGGAGGTGCTGTATGGGAAATTCAACAGGATCCACGATGTATATGTTCGGTGCAGTCATTGTTATCTACATTGTAGGAATGCTGTTCTATCAGGGATTTCAGTGGATCAAGAAAAAAAGAGCACAGAAAAAGGACGAAGAGTTCAGAAACAGTGAAAAATAACAGCAGATATTAAAAGTGTATAAAAATACCGAGATCCGTATATGCTGATATTAAACAGGATAAAGAGACTGGAATTGATAAACCAGTCTCTTTTTATTGCATTTGGCATATTGCTGGAGGGATATTACTATGTGGGGATTTCTTGCAGCTGATCTCAGGTGCATTGATGAGTATTCAGGGAGTTTTTAATACGGAAGTGACGAAACAGAGCAGCCTGTGGGTATCGACGGGCTGGGTGCAGCTCTCGGCTTTTGCAGTCTGCGTTGCCGCGTGGCTTTTTACAGGGCGGCAGAGCGTTTCTGCGTTATGGCAGGTGGAGAATAAATACACACTTCTTGGAGGCGTGATCGGAGCATTTATCACGATCACCGTGATCCAGAGCATGGGCGCACTCGGTCCTGCAAAAGCAGCCATGCTGATCGTGATCTCGCAGCTGATCGTTGCATATCTGATCGAACTGATGGGGCTTTTTGGTGTGGATAAAGAGCCTTTTGAGTGGAGAAAAGTCCTGGGAATGCTGATCGCGATCGCCGGGATCGTGATCTTTAAATGGCAGAAATAAGGGTAATCCTGGAAGAATAGAAGTTTCCTATTGTAAAACACAGGGGAATTGGGTAAAATAAGACATGGTCAAGTATATACCGGGGGGAGACTACCTTAATATAGAAGGGAGTGAACCGGTATTATCACAAAATCAATAAGAAAATACTGTACAGTGCTTTTGTCGATCGCGCTTTTTACAGGGATTTTCTGTGCGGGATGTGGCGCGAGAAGTGATGAGATATTGCTTGAAAGCCAGGAAGATACTTCTGATACTGTAGAAGAAACAGAGCAGGAGGAAAGAGAGATGACTGACAAAATTCCGTCAGTGACACCTGAACCGCAGGAAATTTTTGTGGATGTCTGTGGCGCTGTGAATCAGCCGGGAGTCTATGAGATGGATCCGGACAGCCGTGTTTTTCAGGCGATCGAGTCAGCGGGAGGAATGACGGAAGAGGCTTCCGGAATTTCTGTCAATCAGGCACAGCCACTCAGTGACGGACAGCAGGTTTATGTACCGACTGTTCAGGAAGCAGAGGAGGGCAGTTTTGTTCCGGCGGTACCTGAGACTACAGGAACGGGAGAAAGCATGGGTACAGAAGATGGAATTGTCAATCTGAATACAGCAGATGCCGAGACGCTCAAGACACTGTCAGGCATTGGAGATTCCAAGGCACAGGCGATCCTTGCATACAGGGAGGAACACGGAGGTTTTTCCAGCATCGAGGAGATCATGCAGGTCCCCGGAATCAAAGAAAGTACCTTTTCAATGATAAAGGATAAGATTGCAGTAAAATAAGGAGAATGGAATGAGCAGAAAAAGTTTTAGTAGTAGATGACGAAAAACTGATCGTAAAAGGAATCCGCTTTAATCTGGAACAGGACGGAATGGAAGTGGACTGTGCTTACGATGGAGAAGAAGCGGTGGAGAAGGCGAAGGAGAATAAATACGACATTATCCTTCTGGACCTGATGCTGCCGAAGATGGACGGGCTGGAAGTATGCCAGCAGATCCGGGAATTTTCCAATGTGCCGATCGTTATGCTTACTGCCAAAGGCGAAGACATGGACAAGATCCTGGGACTGGACTACGGTGCAGATGATATATCACCAAACCGTTCAACATCCTTGAGGTCAAGGCACGTATCAAAGCCATTATGCGTCGTGCCCGTTCTGAACATGAAGAGAAAGAAAAAGCAAAGACAATCCAGGCAGGTGACCTTAAGCTGGACTGCGAGAGCCGTCGTGTATTTATTGCAGACAGAGAGATCAATCTGACAGCGAAGGAATTTGATGTGCTGGAACTTCTGGTATTCAACCCGAACAAGGTTTACAGCCGTGAGAATCTTCTGAATATCGTATGGGGATATGAATATCCGGGTGATGTCCGTACTGTCGATGTACATATCCGCCGTCTTCGTGAAAAAATTGAGGCGAATCCCAGTGAGCCGAAGTATGTACACACCAAATGGGGCGTAGGATACTATTTCCAGGCATAACCCATGGTAACGAAAAAAAAGACAAAATTTTTTAAAAGTCTGCGTTTTCGTATCTTTATTATCCTTATTATTCTGGGAATCGTGCCGGGAATTATCGTGACACAACTGATGATACACTATTACGAAAATCAGGCAGTGGAAGTAAGTGTGAGTGCAGTAGCACAGAATGCGCGATTCTCTGCGACCAGATCATCAAGGAAAATTATCTCAATGACTCCAGCTCCGAGGCTGTCAACAGCAAGCTGGAGTTATTGTCTAATGTCTATGGCGGCAGAATCCTTGTGGTTGACAGAGATTTCAAGATAGTCAGAGATACCTATCATGTGGAAGAGGGCAGAACTCTTGTTTCATCCAAGGTGATACGCTGTTTTAAGAATGGTGATTCTGACGAGTTTAAAAAGATCGGACAGATGATCGAACTGGTAGTTCCGGTCAAAAGTGCAGATGTGTCTCAGATTCAGGGAGCCATGCTGGTGAATATTTCCGAAAGTGAGATCGCTGCCATAGCAGGAGATCTGGAGCAGAAAGGAATCCTGATCATCTGTATTATTATTGTATTATCGCTGTTCCTGGCGTATATCCTGTCGACTGTCCTGGTAAAACCGCTTGCGAGAGTTACCAAGGCAATTGAAGATCTGACAGATGGCTATCAGCAGGACGAGATCAGTGTGCCGGACTATACAGAGACAGAACTTATCACAGATGCCTTTAACAAGATGCTTGCCAGAATGAAAGTTCTGGATGAGTCACGATCGGAGTTTGTATCAAATGTCTCTCATGAACTCAAGACTCCGATGACTTCCATGAAAGTCCTCGCAGATTCCCTGGTAGGACAGCAGGGTGTCCCGGAGGATCTGTATCAGGAGTTTATGCGTGACATCACAGCGGAGATCGACCGTGAGAACAGGATCATCACTGACCTTCTGACGCTGGTCAAGATGGATAAGAAAAACGCAGATCTTCAGATCCAGCATATGTCGATCAACCAGCTGCTGGAGGATATCCTGAAGCGCCTGCGTCCGATCGCGGACAAGAGAAACATCGATCTGATCCTTGACAGTTTCCGCCCGGTGGAGGCAGATGTGGACGAGCTGAAATTTACATCTGCGATCAGTAACCTGGTAGAAAATGCGATCAAGTACAATGTAGACGACGGATGGGTAAGAGTGTCACTGGATGCGGATCACAAGTTCTTCTATGTGACAGTTGCTGATTCAGGAATGGGTATTCCGGAGGATTCTCTGAGCCGTATCTTTGAGAGATTTTACAGGGTGGATAAGTCTCATTCCAGAGAGATCGGAGGAACAGGACTTGGCCTTGCGATCACGAGAAGTACGATCGGCATGCATCATGGAGTGATCAAGGTATTCAGCAAAGAAGGGGAAGGAACTACTTTTTCCGTTCGTGTCCCACTGTCATATATTCCGTAGGAGGTGCCGGATGAAGAGAATATCAAAAGTGCTTCTTCTGGCGCTGATGGTCTGTACCTTGTTTGCAGGATGCAGCATAGAAACCATACAGTCAAAGAAAGAAGACAGTAAATATAATTTTTATTATCTCAATACAAATGAGACTGCGCTTAAGAGTGAACCCTATGAGCCAAAAGAAGAAACAAAAGAATACATGGTAAAAGCTCTGTTACAGAAATTAGGGAACGGAGAAGTACCGGAAGACGGAATCAGTCTTCTTCCGGAAAATGTTTCTGTAAGTTCTTATGATCTGCAGGATAATCTGCTGATCATAGATTTCAGCAAAGAATATTCAGAAATGAGCAAGGTAAGGGAAGTTCTTACCAGAGATGGAATTGTCCAGACATTTCTGCAGATACCGGATATTGCGAAGATCCGTTTTACAGTGGCAGGTCAGCCGCTTAAAGACTCCAGAAACCAGGAGATCGGGGATATGACGGACAGTACATTTGTGGAAGTATCAAAGAAAAATGAGGACAACTATCGATACGATACGTTTACCTTGTATTTTGCAGACAAGAGCGGCAAGAGACTTCTGAAAGAAACAAGAAATGTTTGTTACAGAAGGCCGCTCCCAAAAGAGCGTGTTGTTCTGGAACAGCTTGCCAAGGGACCTTTGGAGGACGGACATTTATGCAACGATTCCAGAGAATACTATGGCGATCAATGTGATTACGGCAGACAGAATCTGTTATCTTGACCTGAACAGTGAGTTCCAGGATGCAGCATTGGATGTGGCAGAAAATATTTCTGTTTATTCGGTGGTGAATTCCATTGTGGATTCCTGTGAGGCGGATAAGGTACAGATTCCATTGAAGGAAACAGTGGAGGAAACTTCCAGAAGAATCTGCCGCTCTACAAATTTTATGAAAAAAACAAAGACCTTGTAATTCCGGATGAGGACGAGGAATCATAAGGCATTTCTATACAGAAAGGACAGGGAATGCGTAAAAGACCAGTGTGTTGTGCGTGCGTGTTCCTGATGTTGTGTCTGTGTATTCTGGACCTGGCAGGGATTCCTGTTATAAGAGGGAATCCGCTGCCACGTGAGGTCCGGGGAATATATAGAGTCACATCCATCGGCTGTGATCTGCGGGGAAGTACAGCGGTGCCAGGACACGGAATATTCTCTTTCTGTCTATCTTAAACAAGTCTTTCTGCTCTGTCAGTCAGAGCGAATTCCCATCAGAAATATAAGAGTGTTTTTGGAGAAAAAATGCAAAAGAAAATTTGAAAACAGGTATGATTATCCAGGTCGGTGGTGAGCTGGAGCGGGTTTCTGCACCCAGAAATCCAGGCGAATTTGATTCGCAGCAGTACTATGCCTGCCAGGGAATTTATTATTTCCTGAAAAATGGAATTATACAGAAAAAAGGCAGGAATTATTCAAAGTATGGACAGTTCCTGACAGAACTTCGGGGGCGAATCGGCGAAATCCTGCAGGAAACAGCGGGAGAGGATGCGGGAATCTACCAGGCGATGCTGCTGGGAGAAAAAAGCGGTCTGGATGAGGAGGTGAGGCTGCGGTATCAGATGGCGGGGATGGTGCATATCCTGGCTATTTCCGGACTACACATCAGCGTACTCGGAATGGGACTG
>ENA-OQIM01000178-OQIM01000178.1-human-gut-metagenome-genome-assembly--contig:-NODE-178-length-22301-cov-2.866601_pt1 | contig 22301 bp, 30 predicted proteins | sample MGYA00242579_ERZ504744 | MGnify/ENA primary metagenome ERZ504744 (study PRJEB26092, sample SAMD00036441) | human gut metagenome | host: Homo sapiens | study: EMG produced TPA metagenomics assembly of...
TCCATAGCTTTCTGCAGCCTGCCGGGTAGTCACAGACTGTTTAACTGCTTCAAATATATTCATCCTTTTCCTCTTTTCTTTACATCACAACTCCATATCGTTCCTTCCCAATTTAGTTCTTCCTTTCGTGTTCCCATCGCTCTCGGTTCTCCTGTTCCGCAGTAATTTTTGCTTTTGCCAGCCTATCCAGAATGGAACTTCTGGCTTTTTTCTTAATCTGTTCGGTATTCACCTTTTTGACTTCCGGTTTTATCAGCGTGGTCTGGATTGTTTTAACTGCTGTCTGCATAGCTTTTGTAATTTTGGTAATTACTCCGTCCAATCGACTTACAGCATAAGTTCTTTCTTTTTGGGAAGCCTTGCGCTCAGGGGAAAGCACCCACGCCTTTGACTGTTCTACCAGACGAATGTCTTCTTTATGGGTTTCCACTCTGACCTCATCCGTCACAACCTCCACAGCTTTGTCGTAAGCAATATCTGAAACTTCATCGATCAAAGCTTCTACTTCTTCAATTTTCAAAGTAAGTGTATCCAGTATTTCTGTCTGGTTTTTCATCTGTTCCTTTTGCTTAAACAGGATATAATCCTGCTTTTCAAGATAATCTCGCCCTCCATAAGACGGTTCTTCTTCCAGATGCAACCCGTATTTTCGAGTTATATCAAAAAGCATTGTCCGGCAAATAGCATCAAAAGTCTGCTTTCGATTATTATTGCGGCCTTTAGGTTTATCCGGTTTTGGAAGTGCAATCCCTAATTCTTCCAGTGCTTTTTCCTGCTGGGGACAGATTTCCCCGTACTTATTCTCACAATCAAAAACATGACGTTCATGAATGTGCGGCGTTCCTTCGTCCAAATGCAGTGCCCAGTCCAGAATATGGACATGAGAACCGAACCGATTTGTGAACTGCTTTGTAAAGTCCTGTACGACCGCAAGTAATATTTCATAGGAAACAGATTCTTCTACTGTTCCTATTTGAAAAATAGTTTCCTCTGGACAGGTTTTATTGTTCTTTAGTAAATCTTCCACAGATCGGTTACGCTCTGTATGACGGGTTCTTGCATTTCTTTCATTCTGCGCTTCTATATATTTTCCATAATGTTCCTGATAAAAAGTACATTCAATTTTCTCAAAACTGATATCCTGAGAATCTTCTTCCCTGTTCTGCATTGTGGTATAGCCACGGTAACAGTCCCAGTAAATATTTTCTCTGACTCTTCCAGCATCAATATGTTCACTGTTTTCCAAGTCGAAACGGCGATCATTATGCCTGGGATTATAAGTGCCATTTTTCCCGGAGCGTCCATTGTGTCTTGTTGCTTTCAATAATTTTCTTGCCCTCCTTTTTCACGTTTTCCAAATTAAATAAGGCAGCGAAGCTGCAAACCTGCGTGAATTTGCGTCAGGTAATACCCAGTACGAGTAGACGCACGCATCAACTCACTGGGCAATGGCTGCCGCCCTTAACCTGCACAAAAGACTTCGCTCTCCGCTCTGCTCCAGATTTAGTTACTATTCTCCGGCACCCTTCCATTCCCCTTTGCCATCCATTCGAAAAAAGCAATTTTACTAACCTTAATTAATCTGCCGCTTCGAAATGCCGGAAAACCGGGTGTATGAACCAGTTCATAAGCCGTTACTCTGGAAATCCCCATAATCCGCTGAATATCAGCCACATCCAGTACAAGAGGCAGTTCATCATAATTGTTTAATCTCTTATTTTCACTCATGTTGTTCCTCCATTTTTGATCTCATTTTTTTAGCTTCTCATTGCCGTTTTCTCTTTCCTGTTTCCTGAGTCATACTGCTGTCAAGGCATACAACACGTCATCCATTCGGATGCGCTCACTTCTTTTATCGAAGGTCATGGCGGTTTATCTCAGGTTAGACGGTCATAAAGTTGTCAAAGTACACTGCATAGTACGAAATTACCATTCAATCGTATCTTATCAATCTCATCTTGACTTTTCAATACTTTCGCGATACCATAAATGTAACTAATATTATATTTTTTAAAATTACCATACAAAACAGGAGCAAATAGAAATGGCTTATCAATTTATAAGGCAAGAACCTTGCTACGACCACATCCTCTTCGTTCTGGCATTGGATAGAGACAAAATGAAGGAGCGAATTTTAATCGGAACGGAACAGCAAATCCGTTTTCGACTGGACGGAAATAAAGATAACGATGTCATATATGATATAACACGTCCTCTAGGACGTTTTCTGATAGATTTTGAATATGATAAAGAAAAGAACTGGAATATATATGGACTTGCTCCCCTACGTGATGCATTGCACACTAACCGTTGGAAACAGCCTGCACTGGAACAGACTGCTGGTGATTTTCTGGCAAAAAAATATCTCACCGGTGATCCGGTGAGAATGTATGCTACATTCCGTATTTGGAATGAATATCTTGTTACAAGGGAATATCGTGACCGTAATACTGCCTGTGATCGTTTTATAGAAAAAATCCAAATTTTGACTCAGGCATTCCAAACAGAAAATGTCATGAATTTTAATTCTGATACCGGAAAACCAGAACGTTTTCATACTGGCAGTCTTTATTTCCGCAACACTCCTGCTGAAATCACTCGACTTGAACTTTGGTTTCCGGATAATAGGCGCAGAACAGAATGCGTAGCTGCCTATAGCTCTTTTTATCCGCTTATCACTTATTACTTGAATCGACTGAATGACTGGGGCCTTTGTTTCCGTCAGTGCAAAGTCTGTGGAAAATATTTTCTGGCAAAAAGCCAGCGTTATGAACTGTGCAGTGATAAGTGCCGTAAAGCACAGGCACTTCAAAACAAAAGGGAGTTTGATGAACGAGCCAGAGAAAATAACTATGATCTGCTTTATAAAAATGAATGCCAGAATTGGCGTAATAAAATCAATAAGTCCCAAAAAACTGCTAATTTTCCGATTGAACGCCTGGAAGAAATGAAAAATGCGTTTGACCTTTTTAAGAAAGAAGCTCTGCAGCGTAAGAAAGCTGTAAAGGCAGGAGCAACCAGTCCGACAGAATTCACAGACTGGTTGTATCAGCAGAGCAATATTATCTTAAAACTCAGCAAAATCTGAATCCATCCCTGTAAAGGAAAGGCAGCGAATTTACTCGCTGCCTGCCTTCTCATTGAACTTGTATCCTACACCCCAGACGGTTTGAATATATACCGGGTTACCCGGATCATCTTCTATTTTCTCACGAATATGACTGATATGGCTCATTACTATATTGTAATCGCAAAATAGGATTCTTTCCAGACTATATCATAAATCTGTTCTTTACTAAATACTCTTCCTGGATTTTGTGCTAATAACTGCAGGATTTCAAACTCGGTGTAAGTTAATTCTATTTTTCTATTATCACGAACGACTTCTCTCCGTTTCAAATCAATCGCTATACCTTATGCCATATTTTCGATTGAAATTGTATTTCCTGAAAAAGAAATTTCTCTCTGCCGGAATCTAACACAGAAATAACAGAATTTACCAAATCTTCCTCAGCTCCCTCGAATGATACCAGCAATATTTTTCCCACCTAATCGTCCTCGTTTCATTTAATACTAACTTAATGTTTCGCCTCTGAAGTATATCCATCAAATGTTTCCGCTTCCGGATTAAATTCAGTAAATAATTCCTGCATTCTATTTTTGCTTACTTTTTGAAAGCTGCTGATCTTTCCACTTTTGTCTCTCGTTACTTCAATGTACATAGTTCCGTTGCTGTTAGAAAAGATTCCCCTTCCCTCATCATATAAATCTGCTATAATCTTACCATTATAAACAGTTTCCTTGAGCATCACAAGATACTCCATAATCAGCATACTCCTGTGGAACAGCAATATTAAGACCTTTTCCCTCTTCACTGCTATATTCGCCCATGTCATCAGCCGCTATGTTCTCACTTCCTCCTTCTTCAAAAACAGATCCTTTCATTTCATCTGCAGTTACAGCTTCTCCGCCGGAACTTTCAACCAATACTGCCGGTTCTGACCAAAAATCATCTGATAACGGTTCTGCCTTTACGTCTGTGATGGTGCCATAGTTTTCCCTTTGCACTTCAACTCGAAGCGTACCTCCACGTTTGGAACTTATTGTATAAGTACCCGGCTTAAACTCATCCCGGAAATATCCAATGGTCTTTCCATCATACATCAGAAATCCTGTTTCTTTCTGGTAAGTTATTCCCGCTTTTGCATATTCAGAAAGCTGTTCTTCGCTGAATACATTTTCATTACTGTCTTTATTTTCGGTGACCGTTTCTGCTTCCTGCTTCGCATATTCTATATTTTCCGGAGAATATGCCATTGTAATTCCCACTGCATCATCAGATGATTTCGACAACTTCATCCCATCTTTTATTTTTTGAAGATTATCCTCATAAAGTGCAATCGTCTCATCTACCTTTTCCTGTGTCCATACAAACCATCCGTCGCCGCCTGTATAAGCTTTTTCACCAATCATAGACTGCAGAACTTCTTTTTCCTCGTCCAGCCATTTCGCATACTCTTCTGCTGTCCACCATTCCACATCCGAACTTGAAAGTGATTCATCTTCCCGGATATTCACTTCGTTTAAAGCAACTGTTGTTTCACCGTTTTCTTGCGCTGTCTCTGTCTTTTTCTCCAAGGATGATGCGGAAGTTGCAAATCCACCTGTCACGCAAATTACCAATACTGCACTTATAATTACTGCAAACTTAGATGTCTTCTTTATCTTCATAATTGCTCTTATCCTCTCTTCAATCGCATTTTTACTGAAACTGTTACATAATGGTGTCAGTCCGCTCTTTTTTTCTTCCATAGATATTAAAGCAGTTGCATATACCGACTTTATATCCATTCCAAATCTACGGACTACGGTTTCGTCACAGGATAATTCCAAATCTCTGTTAAAAAGAATATACATTACCCACACAAGAGGATTAAACCAATGAATGCATACTGCAGCAATCATTATCAGCTTTGTAAGCATATCAAGCCGTCTGATATGCACATATTCATGTTCCAACACATAACGAAGCTGATAAATATTTTTCCATTCTGTATTTTTCGGCATTAAAATAACTGGGCGAATCACACCATAAGAAAGTGGTGCAGCTATGGTTTCTGTCTGCCGGATGGATAGACTCCTTTTTAGTGGATGTTTTTCCTTCCATGCTTCCAAAATATCATTTTCAACAGGCAGCGAAAATCGAAATTCCCGATAACATTTTATATAGGAAACCGCAAAAAATCCAAAACAAAGTAACAGACCTGCCAGCCATATTACACTCAAAATCGAAATGGATTCTGTTCTCTGTACCATAGCCTCTGATAATCCATTTGCTATCTCAGGCATATTCATGAATGGGTAAAATGTTGTCGTTTGCGCCTGTTCTCACTGGGTTTATATCAGAATAAATACTCTGCAACAGAGAATAAATACTTGTGACTGATTTTATGGAAAATGGAACTAATAACCGTATTAATGCAATCCACCATAAAATCAAAAATGTTTTCTTCGGTAATCTGTTGATAAGCACAGCCCTTAATACCACAATAAGTAAAATAATAACCGTTCCCAGAAAACTCATTTGCAGCAGGCTCATATACATCACCTCATTCCAATTCACTGACGATCTGCTTCAGGTTCTTAATCTGCTCCATAGAAAGTTTTTTTCTGCCAAGAAGTGCCGCAAACAACTTGTCAACAGATCCATCATATATCTTATCAATAAGTTCATCTGTTTCCAGATCCTGTACCTGTTCTTTTGCTATAAGCGCATGGCACATAAATCCCGGTTCCGTTCGTTCAATCGCGCCTTTATTGATACACCGCTTAATCAATGTATACGTTGTGTTTTTATTCCAGCCGACTTCTCTGTTTAAAGTATCTGCAACATATTTCGCTGGCACGTCACCATCCTTCCACAGAACATCCATTACCTTTAATTCCGAATCAAAAAGTTTGATATTTTCCTCTGTCACTTGTTTCGCCTCCTATAAGACTACAGTAGTCTGTTCTTGTTTTCAGACTACCACAGTCTTATAACATTGTCAATCATTTTCTGTCGCTAGGAAAAGAAAAACAGCCAGCCTTTCGGCTGACTGCTCCATACTAAATATAAACCATTTCGTTCAGTACAATTTCTTCTGCTCTGTTTCTAATATTATTACACCGTTGTACCCAAAGCATAGCATCTTTCCGCTTCAATTCCTCCGTCACTCCCTCAGCCGCTTTCATCTGATCAACAATACACGTAAACCGTTCCTCCGCTTGTTCGTCCAAATCCTCCAGATAGCTCCAAAGTTTTCCGGTCAGCAGTAAACTGGAATATCTACCGTAGCACTGCTTTTTCAGATACTCCCTGTGCATTCGTCCCCACTTACCGATAGATCGCTTTTCCTCCGGCAGCTTCAAGTCTGGGATATAATAATCCCCGACAAGTACATAATCAATGCCATTCTCCGTAATTCTTGTTTTCAAATCCTTCATGGTTCGTTCCTCCTTGGTTTTTCTTATTCTATTACCCAAACGAACGTTCTATATTGTTACTTCCATATGTACCGTACTCTTACTGATCCCGAATTTCTTAGCTGCCTGCCGCACCGTAGCCTTTGTTTCAACAATATATCCTGCGATCTCAACTGCACGTTCTTCAATATAATCCTTCACTGCCAAGCCCCCGAAGACGCTTTTTTACAGTGTATGCGGAGGCTTTTTCAGGTATGAGCCCTATTCTATGTAAAGCTCCTTATAATAATTTAATTCTTTTTCGCCTGCTTATAAAGCACAAGACAGACGATCACAAACACAACCGTAACCGCTACGGTAAGCGGAAGGATCATAGAAGAGCCCGCCCCGAGCAGAAGGCCAAATCCCTGTCTCAGCGTCAGGATTCCAAAGATGGAAAAAATAACAAATGCAACTATATTGAGGATTCCCTCCGGTGCCTTGCTTTTCAGAAGATATCCGATCAGAAGTCCGATCACATCCGCTGCAAAAAGTCCCAGTGAACAGGCAAGCCATACCACAACCGCTGAACTCAGTCCCTCATTGGCACCAAATGTAATTGCGGTAAGCTGTGTCTTATCCCCCAGCTCCGCAACAAAAAAATGTACAGAATACAGACAGCGGTGCAAATTTGATCTTACGATCCTTAACATTCTCTTCCTCATCATCGTCACCCTTCAGCGTTGTCACCGCAAAAAACAGGAACGCTGCACCTGCGATCAGACGGATCAGCCAGGTAGGGACCACGGTACTGATAATACCTCCTGCAAGCACTGCCAGTCCATTGAGCATCAGGACAGCAACACCGGTTCCAAGCAAAATATCCTTCAGCTTGAACCTGGAAGTCATTGCCACCAGCATCAGCTGTGTTTTGTCACCCATTTCCGCAATAAACTGGGTAAAAAGCACTTTCATAAATAACAGCATTTTTCTTCTCCTTTGCATATTCATCCGCTCCGGAGCCATAAAAAAAGACCCACGTATACTTTATCTCTGTAACAGAAATAAAATATACATGAGTCTCATTCTTTAAGATTTGCCAGGTGCATGCACCAGTATGTTGACAAACCACGTCTACACGCGAATTACTCCCTCACGGAATTGATTTTCGTCATTGTAGCAAAGTTGAGAAATTTTGTCAAGAGCATTAGAAAGCTCCGCCTGTGCTGTACAAGAGAACCGGCGATTCATGCCGACACCACTAGAAATCCCTGCCTGCACCGCCACCGCCGAAGCTTCCTCCGTCTCCGGAGCTTCCGCTGTCGAGCTGTCATAATCATCATCTCTGTCATCGTCATTACCGGAACTTCCGCCGCTGCTTTTTCCCCCTCTTCCCAGGATCCAGCTCAGCGGAAACAGGGAATTAAAGAGCCGGTGCAGTACACTCATACGGCTGAAATTCTTTTTCCAGTAGTCTGCAGTATCCTTTCCCGACAATTTCATTATCAGGCCCTTCAGAACCAGAACCATAGTTACGATAAGAAATACAGGCAGCATCACGCACAGCAGATATGCGCCCACCATGAGCAAAACGATCATCACAAGCCCCAGCGCGATCTCCCAGACAGTTCCCTCATCCTCATCGTCGTCCATATCCTGCTGCACCTTCTCATACCTGGGAGCTGTTACCTTCTCCAGGCCGTATTCCTCACGGATCTCATTTAACAGTGCATAATAAAGCTCCACGGTACCTTTTTCAAACTGATTGTCTTTATAGGAAGGAACTGCATATTCATCCAGAAGTCGTCCGGTCTTTGAATCAGGCAGCTTTCCCTCAAGACCGTAGCCGACAGATACCCAGACTTTACGGTCCGAAACCGAAAGGACGATCAGGACACCATTATTTTTCTTCTTTGAACCAATTCCCCATTTGCGGCCGGTTTCCACTGCATAATCACTGATGTCTTCCCCATCGGTGGTATCCACGGTAAGGACAACCAGCTGCGCTGTGGTATCCTCATACAGCTGCTCACCAGCCTTGCAAAGCTCTTCCTTCCAGGTATCGCTGAAAACCCCTGCATAATCATTAACATAGAATTCTTTTGTGGCAGACGGGATCTTCCCGAAAGCTGCCAGCGTACTTCCGGACAGCGTCAATACAAAAGCCAGCAGCACAGCCATCCGTCCGATCCATTTTTTCATAGGATATTCTCCCTCTATCCATTCTTTCATTTCATCAGAACAATAGTCTGATCTTATCACTCTGCCAGCATATCCCCTACATCCGGCGTATCTGCTGCTGAATCATCAGCCTCAAAATACGACGCCTTCTCAAAGCCAAGCATGGAACCAAATACATTCCCGGGGAATTTCACAAGCCTTGTGTTATAAGCTTTCACAGCCTCATTGTAATCCTTTCTCGCTACAGAGATCCGGTTTTCGCTTCCGGACAGTTCATCCATCAGGCCCACATAAGTAGTATTGCTTTTCAGTTCCGGATAATTTTCCACTACAACCTTCAGACCGGAAAGTGCACTGTCCATCTGCTGATCTGCCTCAGATTTCTCTTCCACGGTATCCGCATTCATCAGCTGGTCCCGCGCCTCCAGAACCCTGTCAACAACCCCCGTCTCATGCTTCGTGTAACTTTTTACCGTGCTGACGAGATTCGGGATCAGATCTGCACGTCTCTGCAGCATGGTATCCACATCAGCCTCTGCAGTTTCCACAGCTTCTTTACTTCCGGCAAGCCCGTTGTAACTGAGCATAAGTCCTCCGGCAAGGACCACGATCACTGCAATAACAGCCAAAAATACTTTCTTCATCTCTTTTCCTCCCTTCCGATATCACAGATAACCTTTCAGCCTGCGATACAGGATTTTTATATCCCCATTGTACCAGAGCATACAGGATTCCACCAGAAAAACTCACCTTTTCAGTCAGAATTTTTCTGCCATTTCCATAAGTCCCTGATATATTTTTTCGGAAAGCGGAATGGAAACACCAAGTCTCTTCGCTTCTTTCACAATATAGCCGCTGAAGGTTTCCAGCTCCGTCTGTTTTCTCCGGATGCGAAAATCTCTCTGCAGGGAGCTGGTTGCATTATCTGCATGTACATGGCGGAATTTATGGATCACCTCATTGATGTGCTCATCCGTCAGCGCAACCCCCTTGGCCTGACCTACACTGGCAGCTTCCCATACAAGCTTCTCATACTGCTGCGCTTTCACCGGATCTCTGCGGAGCTCCCCGATGGTATTATCATAAAAAGCAGTCATCACATTAAAGGCACAGTTGAGGATATACTTTCTCCAGATTTCCACCTCGATATCCCCCTGATCCTTATAGTCAATATCCGCACCTTTCAGGATCCCTGCCACTTCTGCAACTTCTTCTGCTGACGTTCATCCGCATCTTTGATTCCAATACAAAGCCACGTAAACGTATCCTGCTGGGAAATAGAAAAATCCTCATTGGCAAAAGCCACCGTATAGATCAGCGAATCCACAACCGTTCCCTTACCAACCAGACGGCGGATATTTTCTCCCGGGTCCACACCATTCATCACCGGAATGATCACTGTGTCATCCGTGACCATGTCCCGGATACTTTCGCACACCTCAGCCAGAGAATAATTTTTTACACAGATAAAAATATAATCCTGCTGTCCCATATCCTGAATTGGAACTACCCGCTCTGGCTTTGCCACAATCTCACCCTTATAATCACTGTGAAGCACCAGGCCTTTTTTCCGGATGCTCTCTGCCCTGGCGCCACGTGCAACCATCGTCACATGAGGATACGCCTTCGCCAGCAGACCGGCTATGTAACCACCAACACCACCAATTCCGATCACTGCGATCTTTTTCTCTTCTGTATTCATATTTTCTGTTTCCTTTCCTGCTGTTTCTCACTGAGGACTTACCCTCCCCGGAAAAATGTGGATATTCACGATCCGCATTGACAAACAGCATGGATATTCACAATCCGCATTCGCTACCTGCTCATTGTATCAAATATTCCCATACATTTCCAGAAATCAATTTTCAGTAATATCCTATTCGAAAAAAATACAGAAACTTTTTATCCCGTCTTTTTTTGTCCCGGATTCTGGTGTATACTGGATATAAATTTTTTACGAAAAAAACAAAAATGTGAGGTGACAAAAATGGATACCAAACCCGTTTTTCACGGAAGTGATATAGAAAAGATCTGCAGCTACTACAATCTGAAAAAAGAAAACATCGTCAAATTCGGTGCAAATGTCAATCCTTTGGGACTTTCCCCAAAAGCCGGCAGAGCCATTGCAGAACACGTGGATATCCTTTCCTCCTACCCGGACAGAGAATACACATCCCTTCGAAATACGATTTCCAGCTACTGCAATATTCCCGCTGATTTCATCCTTCCGGGAAACGGCTCCAGCGAGCTGATCTCCCTTCTGATCCAGGAGCGTGCCCCGAAGCATACTCTGATCCTTGGACCTACCTATTCTGAATACTCCAGAGAGCTCTCTTTCTCCGGAAGTACCCAGGAATACTACCACCTTCAGGAAAGCAATGATTTCGAGCCGGACATTCCGGATCTCTGCCGGAAGCTGGAGCAGGGCTATGATTTTCTCATCCTCTGCAACCCCAACAATCCGACCTCCTCTGCCATCAGCCAGGAAGAGCTTCGCAGACTTATCGGTTTCTGTGCAGAAAAAAATATCTTCGTGATGATCGACGAAACCTACGTGGAATTTGCCCCGGATATCAACGCCATCACCGCAGTTCCGCTGACACGGGAATTCACCAATCTCATGGTACTCCGCGGCGTATCCAAATTCTTCGCTGCTCCCGGAATGCGCCTGGGCTACGGCATCACCGGAAATATGGACTTTCTTGCAAAAATGCGCGAAAAACAGACACCATGGTCACTTAACAGCCTTGGTGCCTTTGCAGGAGAGATCATGCTGCAGGATGAAGATTATATTAAAGAAACCAGAAATCTGATCCTTTCCGAACGCGACCGGATAATCCGGGAACTGCGGGATACAGACACCTACAAAATCTATCCCGCCTATGCAAACTTTATCCTGCTCCGGATCCTGAAAAACGGACTGACCTCCTATGACGTATTTGAGGCCTGCATCAGACAAGGCATGATGATCCGTGACTGTTCTTCCTTCCAGTGCCTGGACGGGGAATTTGTACGATTCTGTATTATGATGCCGGAGGATAATTCACGGCTTGTTAAAGTGCTGAAATCGCTGTAAAAGCTGTACAATACGATCCGGGATTTCTGGATCCCCTGTTTTATGCTTCCTGTGCCTGACAGACTCGGCTCTACCTCAGTGATGGGATACATGACAAATTCTACATCAACGTAGTAGCAGTTTTCATCGATCTTCCGCCCCGCCTGTCTGGCAGGCTCCGTCCCTTCCGTTTCAAGGCAGTCCACCAGCCTGCAGAAAGCATCCCTTTCTACCCAGTCATCACTGTCCAGGATCTTCACATACTCACCGGACGCCATCATAAGACCTGTGTTGATTGCTGAACCATGACCACCATTCGCCTTATAAATGATCCGGAAGGTATCCGGATACTGCTCCACAAACTCATACGCGATCTCCGCAGAACCATCCTTGGAGCCATCCAACACCACCAGCACCTCGATCCGGTCCAGCGCCTCCCCGATTACCAGAGATTCCAGACACTGCCGGATATATTTTTCCATATTGTAGACAGGTACGATCACCGTCAGAACTTTGTCCATACTGCTATCCATCTCTCTTCCCTTACACGAACTCTGATATATGAGCTCTGATCTGCCAGCCAGCTTCTTCAGATTCAGATCTCATCAACTCCTGAAACTGCTTTATCTGCGTATATTATCGGGATGGAAAAATTGGAATACAATGGACTTTGCGAAGGTTGAATGAAGATTTAACGTGGGGTTAACATTAAGGGGGGGGGAATGCCTATGTAAAAAATTGTTCTTAATCTTTGACACTCCATAATGTTTCTATTAATACAATCTTCCGGATTTTTTCTCCTTCTTTTTTTAGCAGCTTTACATTCCACAATGTTTCTATTAATACTCTGCTCTTCGGTTCAGTTTTCTCGGGGCTCGTAAATTCTTTACATTCCACAATGTTTCTATTAATACTGAGTCTGATTCCAGTTTTGTGTAACCAGATGCCACTTTACATTCCACAATGTTTCTATTAATACGTACCAGGTTTCCGAATTCTGCTGTTGACTGATACACCTTTACATTCCACAATGTTTCTATTAATACGTATTCCGTAGCCGGACCGGAAGGCGCATACAAATATCTTTACATTCCACAATGTTTCTATTAATACTCCCGGCTAAAAGCATCGAAAGGGAGGATACCAGCTTTACATTCCACAATGTTTCTATTAATACCGGGTCTGCCGGTACAGATACGATGCTGATTTCGTACTTTACATTCCACAATGTTTCTATTAATACGTATCCTGTGCAGAATACCGATTAATCTCATCAAGCTTTACATTCCACAATGTTTCTATTAATACCAGGCAATGCTGGGCGTAGAAGCTGACGGACAGTTCTTTACATTCCACAATGTTTCTATTAATACAAAGCTAAGATCAAAGATTTTTGTATAGCAAATAACTTTACATTCCACAATGTTTCTATTAATACGACTGCTCGCGTGGATTAAACCGCCGGACACAGGACTTTACATTCCACAATGTTTCTATTAATACCAGCAGTATACTCGATCGGCGCAGCTTCTTCTTTCTTTACATTCCACAATGTTTCTATTAATACGGAGAGCGTACCATCCGGATTAACAGATTCTCCCATCTTTACATTCCACAATGTTTCTATTAATACGCCTCTGCCTGCAACTCCATTCTTTCGTGTACCTGTCTTTACATTCCACAATGTTTCTATTAATACAGTGATGCGTCCATACAGATGTATACGTCTCTCTTCTTTACATTCCACAATGTTTCTATTAATACCGAAGACGGATCCATGAAGTCACTGAGAGAAACTACTTTACATTCCACAATGTTTCTATTAATACGATGTTCTCAACAGGAGTTGCAATAACCTGTCCTCTCTTTACATTCCACAATGTTTCTATTAATACGATAGACGCTTTATGATTATTCATTATACTTTTTCTTTACATTCCACAATGTTTCTATTAATACAGACAGAACTCAAAGAAATTGATAAGTTGCTGAAACCTTTACATTCCACAATGTTTCTATTAATACTCATTTCGCCATGGTCCTGGGAGGGCGGATGTCTCTTTACATTCCACAATGTTTCTATTAATACGCAATGCTGCCATTCGCGGCGGCCGCACTTGCAACTTTACATTCCACAATGTTTCTATTAATACTAAAGATTCAAGCGGATTAGTTTCGCAGGATACAACTTTACATTCCACAATGTTTCTATTAATACTCAGGGAACTCTGTATAGTTGCCGTCGCTGTCAACCTTTACATTCCACAATGTTTCTATTAATACGGCTTCTTCACCAGCCATCAACTCTGCCATATCCGACTTTACATTCCACAATGTTTCTATTAATACTGTACTGCTGCCGCGATCTCTTTCTGCATTCAGATCTTTACATTCCACAATGTTTCTATTAATACCTGTGTGTAGATTCTCTCCTCGATGTCTGACATCTTCCTTTACATTCCACAATGTTTCTATTAATACAGCAGGAGCGATGCGAAGATCGTGTCCGGTGTATACTTTACATTCCACAATGTTTCTATTAATACGATATTTCCATAGTATCCGATTTTTTCTTAATCTTTTCTTTACATTCCACAATGTTTCTATTAATACCCGTGCTCCACATTCGCCTATAATACATCGTTTATTTTACCATTTTCTGTCGACCTTGTCATTTACAATTATTTTATACACAAAATAGATATTATAACACTCTATAAAACTTCCATTTTCCTTATAAATAAAGGCTTTGTCAACCTCCCGGGATTTTTTCCGTATCGTAGGTTGACAATTACAGAATAAAACTGGTTGCATCATCTTTCCGTCCCCAGAATTCCTTATCCAACCATTTTTCCTGCCTTGATTTAAAAATAATCACAGAATCCAATTCTTTATCTATACAGAACTTAAGTTCCTGTTGTAACTGTGCCAGCTGAGCCTTAGAAATCTCACCTTCAAAAACAGAATTCTGATATGCGTCAAATACCTTTTGCAAATCTTAAAAATCTTCGACCAACGCTTTGCACCATTTTCCTGCTGACTTACATCATAAACCAAAACTACATACATAATTCACCACCATATCCTGAATCCTTCATATTCCTTTTCACCAATGAGATGCTTTATCAATTTATAACACTCCAACCGAAGCAGATACTGATAAGAAACCTGCCGTCCAAGTTCCTTGTGCATTACTGTCTTTTTCAATCGCTTCTCAAGCTCAGAAACAATCAGCTTAGAAGCATCTTTTTTCAAATGTAGAAAATTCAACTCCTTCGTAAAACTATCTTCCGTAATCTGATTCCGATTCAGCAGAGAAAAAATCAATCTATCACCGATCAGCGGCTTAAACACCTCTGCAATATCCAAACTCAACGAAAAACGCCTTGCTCCTGGTTCATGCAGATAACTAATTGTAGGATTCAACTGTGTATGATAAATCTCACCAAGTACTTTTGTATAAATCAATGTATTAACAAAAGAAATCAATGAATTGATCATATTGTCCGGCGGATGCATTACACGCTTCTCAAACTGAATCTCCTGATTAACGATCACATTCCATGCAGCATAATATCTTCTTCTAATATTACCTTCAATTCCCATCAATTCTTCAATCGTTGTCACTCGTCCCAGTTGTTTACGAAGAGAATCCACATCTCTCAAATATTCTGATACATCTTTACCTCGCCCATTATAATACCTGAGATTCCGATAAATGTTATCCGCTGCCGCCTCTATAAACTTCCGCGCTAAAACTAACCGTTTCTCATAATCCGTATAATAACTAACCTGCTTTACCAACAGCTGACCTGCCAACAGACTTTCTCTCGGATAATAACTCCCCGTATAAAAACTATAATAATTAAAAAAATGCATCGGAATTCCATACTGCGATATGTAATTAATAAACTTTGTATTAAACGACATCTCGGACATAACATAAATATCCGAAATCCTTTCAATAGGAATATCTCTCTTCTCACCATCATAATTTGTAAACTGAAGTGTATTATCCTTCCGTTTCAAATCCCCGTTATTATAAACGTAAAAACTTTGCTTCATACTTTTCCCCCGACACAAATTCAAAGTTTATATAATACACAAATCATAATAAGCACATTTTTTACATAATTTACTATTACCAGAAACCGACATAATCTCCTGATGTTTAATATCTGTAATCTCAGTAATAATCCGTTCCAGAATTTCCACATCTTTTTCCGACAATTCAACAATTATCGACTTCTTCAGCAACGGATAATCAATCTTCCCTTTAAGTCCACTCACCCCTCGTTTCTGCAAATAATAAAGATAATACTTCACCTGCCAGATTCCAGCATCTTCCACCGCCTTACTCTTCTTAATCTCATGCAGTTCCTTATGCTCACTAATAAAATCAATATTTATAATATCATCGATATTTACATGTTTATCCTTTTTCTTATAACTGCTCTCATCCAGAATCTTACCAAGCATTACATCTTCATTCTCCGTTTCCATCCGAATATCATGACAAAAAATACCATAATTTCCGCTTACAGACGAAATAATAATAAATCATCACACCAGTGATTCTCTCATCCATACATTTTCTCCTACATAAAATATCCACACTGCTCAAGAATCTCAGATGTCAACAATCCCTGACCTTTTCCTGTTTTAGGATCAAATTCATATTTATATTCTGTACGATGAATATCTGTAACTTTTTGCAATTTTTAAACCAACAGAAACTCTATACTACATTTTCCGGATATTTATTCCTGTAAATACTTAAATTTAATGTCATATCCTCCAACTTAGATCTTATAAGACTTTTAGTTTCTTTACTCACATTAGATTTTCTCAGAAAATCTGTTCCACATTCAAACAAATCCATTTTTTCTTGATAAATCTCTTCCGGTACAACTGTTACACTATTGATTTTCCTTATCTCAGCATCCTTCAGTTTATAATCTACAGGATGAATCTTCGAAAGCTTGTTCAGACATTTCTCAATTTCTTCATAATAGCCTGTTCCCTTTATTTCGTCTGAATCATAAACCTGATTCATATATGTCGTTTTCATGCTTTCTACAAACTCTAAATTTTCATACTGAGCAAGCAATTTCAGCGAACGATCATACATAACCGAATCATAAATGCTATTTTTTCCAACGCCGTTTCTATTATCATATATGATAACATTTGCTTCTTCCGGAAATATCTTCCTTTTCTGTTACAACGCCCCATTCTCTGTAAAAGACTATCTGCTGTACACATCTCTGTATGAAGTACATCAAAATCTATATCCAGACTCGCTTCCACAATCTGCGTTGTTATCCATATGCCTGCTTCTTCTGATTCCGCAAAATCCATAATCTGTTTTTCCAGAAAAGCTCTGTCTCTTCTTATATAACGCGAATGCAACAAATAAATATTTTCTGATTTTTCCTGCATTTCTTTATAAATCTTTTGTGCCCGGGAAACTGTATTGCAGATAACCAGAATCTTTTTATTTCTGCCCTGCTCTAATATTTCATCAATATCCATTTCTGATTTTCTAATCTGAATCTTATGTCTTACAACCTGATTTGTTAAGTATTCTTCTCCTGTAAAATCCTTAAAAATATACTGTTTATTTTCTATCAAACCATTTTCTTCCATAAAATGCTTAAGAACTGGCGGAAATGTTGCCGTGATAATTGCAAAACGCCCTCCCATTTCCTGGATTGTCTTTAATCCATATATAATAATCGCAATAACTGCCGGTTCATATGATTGAATTTCGTCCAAAATTAATTTAGAATACTTCAACGTTGCTGCAAAATTTCTGTCCCTAATGCTTTATAAACAAATTTGAAAAGCTGATCAACCGTACAAACGGTTAATGGCTGTGCAAGCATTCTTGCACGGTCATATTTTTCATTAATGTCTAAATCATTTTCTTTATACTCTTTTAAGTACATTGCCATACTGTCAGAATGTAACAACGCAACATTCTCATAAGAATAATTATTTTTAATACGAGAATAAATCGCATTAGAAGATACCTTCAATGGAAGAGTATAAAATCCTTTTTCTCCATTAAGCCATAACAATGCTGCTTCTGTTTTACCAGAACCTGTAGGTGCTACAACAACCAAATTTTCATTTCTGTGTTCCATCATAAATTTCTGTGCAGGCCGCAATTCTTTATTCTGAAGATAAACTTCTATATTTTTTTTCAGTTTTTTCTCTCGCAAATCTGGCGCAATTTCTGCCCTCTCATACCCTGCACTTACTGTGTAATCAAATTTATTAAGCAAGCCCTTGATCAAAAGATACTCTTCCCACATCTTAGGTTCAATTGGAGTTTCACAGGCATAAGAATTATTGCGATACAACAATTTATTCTGGTTACTACAATATAATTTTTTGATATCCTTCTTTAAATATTCACTTATCTGTTCTGCATAGTATTTTGCTGCATATTCCTGGATTTCATCTCCCTCATAAATGTCTTCTCTATCGTGGTGATGATATACCGCTGTGATAAATGGTCTGAAATCTGCTTCTGAAAACAATTCCGATAATTTTTTAAATTCATTTCTTGATATGGTAGCTGCGCTTAAAAATCCATGCGGAATCTGTGTAATCCGTCCTATATCAGAATATTGTTCTTTAACCTGAGCTGAATTTACTAACCCCTGAAAAATCAGATTCGCTTTTCCCCAATCATGCATTCTACAAGCTTCTATAACCAAACATTTTTCTTTTTCTGTAAAATATTCGCCATATTCCTCAAAAAACAACTCTGCACATTTTACAATGTCATTCTGATGTTCCTTTAACGTTTTCTGTCCCTCTTCTTCTGTATCCTGCAAATGAGATATATTGTTTCTGATAATTTTAAGATCTGTTTCTGTAAATTCACCTTCAAGATTCATTATAAGATCTTCTAGTTCATTTTTGACTTTATCTATCTCTCCCTGAGTCAAGATCTTTTGTCTGGATTTTGCATAATACTCCATAGCTTTCTCCTTCCGGAGGCAGGATATTTGTCCTGCCTCCTTGTAAACCTATCCATAATCCACCGCATTTCCAAACCAATCTCATTGCTGATAACTTTCTTATTTGTTAATCAGCAAAATATCAGCGCTGCATCTTTCTCAAAATCATCCACATACGCTCCTTCGTCTATTACTACTCCTTCAGAACAATAATAAGCCTTTACTCTTCCATTTTCTTTTTTCCAGCGGCGCAACCCCTGTTTTGTAATTTCATATTCTTTTGTAAGATTATATATTGTTCCGCGTCTGGCCCCCAACTCACTTCCGTAACTCACCGGTATATACATATCTCTCTTTATTGCCACTTCATCTTCCTGATGAATATTCACAATATCCACCCGCTCAATATCCAGCAGATCTTCATATCGTCCAAGTGATAAATATCTTGGCGGATATTTCAGTGAATTATATACTTTCTCAAAATCTTCCTCTTCTGGAATTGCATGTATCACCATATCATTGTCACAGACCAGTTCAACATTGGCAATTCCTCTGAAAATTCCATATTTTTCTCCATCTTCAACACAGATCTGATGTCGTCCTTCTTCATATTTCGTACCTGCTGAAAATGAATATCTTGTATAAAGTTCTGATACCGTCCCACTATTTGTTCCTTGTATGCAGAGCTTCATTGGATGAAATTCTGTATAACCACAAGCTGCATGGATCATCCCAAGAACTGTAGAATATGGCGGAAGAGGAAACGTCTCTTTAATAATAAAGCTTCCGGGTTTTCTATAATTTACAAGATTCTGGAAACACTTAATCCTGATTGCCCTCTCCATAATACTGCTCCACTTCCTTTTTCAGATGATTAAATACTGCACCTACTGATTCTGCTTTTAATACATCTTTTAATTTATCTTCATTATCAAAAATACCCGCTGTAACACCTGCATACGTATAATTTCTGATATTATCATCCTCAAGTAATTCCTGCAGTGTACTTACATTAATCTTATTTGCATCTACTTTTACTCTGTTCTCAAAAAATGGATTTTTTCTGCTGTATCTGCCTCCAATTATAAATAATGGACTGAGATTTTCTCTTCTTCCTTTAATATCTCTGTACAAATAATGAACAGAGTCCAGGAGAACTTTCACTCTTTCCGCTTTATCCTCTTCTGCAATATTAATTTCACCATCTACACCTACTCTGTCCAGATCTATAGACATAGTATAAGAATAATAAGAACGATGTATCTCACTCTGAGCAATTCCATTCGGCAGATTTCCTCTCAAAGCAAGCCCCATATTTGTCAAAAATTCAAGATTTCCCTGAAATGGTTCCAGCGCAATAGCATTACTGAGTCTGGCAACTGCACTTCTTGTAGAAGCTCCACCATTCTGGTCTTCTCCTTTGGATGTTGTTTTCATATATCCAAACAGATCAATCTCCGGGTAATCTTCAATTGTTGCAGAGGGAGCAAACTGTACTACTCCACTTTTTCCATCTACAGGCGTAGTATCCCATTTTGCTTGCTGCACCATGTTGTATCTCAGTGCCTGCCTGGAAATATAAGAATACTCTTCATAGTTTCCTCTGGTCATTTTTTTCAGTGATGAAATATTTCCAATTCCTTCCCCATAGTTCGCACTTTCTGCCAGAAAATTACTGTAAATGTTAAACCTTCTCTTTTCATAATCATGCTTCCTCCTTCTTAGGCTCGTAAGATCCTACTAATCCCATTACAAACGCATATCCATATTCTGTAAATTTCTGTTTGTCATTTAACATCTGAACAAATCCAGTCGGTATCAAAAGTTCATGTCCATCCTCATTTCTCTTGGAACCATATGCACTGTACAAACGCATTACAACATCCATAAATTTATTTACGTTTCTTACAGCTAAAGCATTTAACAACTGATATTCAATACCTCTCAAGCCTTCACTGGAAGTCATACCCTTTGCAGCCATAATTGCTTTTCTCAAATCCGCTCCACTTTTTTTCATAGCTCCACAGCTCATAGAAATCTCCCTTCTTTTATCTCTATCCGAAGAATATGCTACTACAAGTTCCGTCCAAAGTTGCACCTCATATACCCAGAAAATATAAAAATTCTTCGATTCTTCTTTTATATTTTCTTTAAATAGACAATTTAACAACTGATACTGTTCCCGATGTTGTAAAAGATTCATAACCACTGTTTCATGTATATTTACAAAATTATCTCTAACTTTCGTAACCGGAGCTTTGGCTAAAGCAGTTAATGCATCAGATATTCTTGGTTCCCGGATAATTTCTATTATTCTTCTGTGAATAATGCTCAATACATATCTGTCATCTGCACTTACTCCACGTAAGATTACTTGGACATTTGATAATTCCTTCTGTTTCTCTTTCAGTAAAATATTGATTGTCTCTGCAAACCACTGAGAATATTTTTATTTTCAGTTTTTCTCCTTCTTCATCTATTCTTCCTTTTTATGATTTGCATATAACAAAGTACTAATGCTATCATTTATATTTACAAAAACAAATTTGTTTGCATACAAACGGAATCCCAGAGGACTGAGCGCATATATAAAAGCACAACCCGGACAAAGAAAAGCATCTACTTTACAATTCCAAAACGCAGATCGTTTTCTTGTAAAATCATCTCCAACTTCATTCATAAATGCTATTGAAACCTTTTCTTTCGGTCCTATTGGATCACCACAATCAATACAGAGATCTTTTGACTTCTTATGATCCGCACTCAGATACTTTCGAAATGGTTCGGAAAAATCTTTTTCAAACACCTCTCGCATATCTTTTTTTGCATTAGGACGTAAAAGAAAACATTTTCCATTCCAGAACCGATTTATATAAGTATATATGATACTTTTCATTGCAAAAGTTTCGCTGCATTCCGGCTGATTTATAAAATCCAGAAGTTCTTCTAATCTGTTTTTCAGTTCTTCTGCTGACAGTTTATCACTAAGTTTATTCTTTTTTAATTTCTCATAGATTTCCCGATTTTCAATTTTCTTTTGAATATTTGCAAAACCAGCCTGATAGCTGTTTGACTGCAGCTTGTCATTGATAAATTTTAAATCATCTTTTTCCTGTTTTCCCGGATTCCAATTTTCAGCTTCTATTTTTTCAATACATATTTGAATTTTATCCTTAATTCCCTGATACGTGCTGAATGGTCCAAAATACCTGATAAAGGCTTTAAAATACATATCCGTCCAGTCAGCATTCTGTGCAAAATCCATGCTGACCCACAATGCCTGATCATCCTCGGAATGACCAAAATCAATATTTTCTCTCGCCCCTGCTGTTTCAAGCATGTAATGAAATCCCACAATTCCGGCATTCTTCAGGAAATCACCAAGAGTAATCACATATTTTTCCATGATAATTTACCTCCTAATATATGACTTCCCACATCCCTTTTCCAATCGATCTTCTTGTTCCCAATCCTGCCGCACGCAGAAAATTCAATAGTTCTAAATTTCCTGTTATCTTATATATCCCGATACTTCCATCTACTAAGCGACCCCATGTTCTTGTTACCACTTTTTTCCCTTTCAATGGAGTTATTGAAAATTCACTGATTATACCATTTCCAATTCAATTTTCAAGTAAATACCTCAA
>ENA-OQIM01000179-OQIM01000179.1-human-gut-metagenome-genome-assembly--contig:-NODE-179-length-22281-cov-2.514580_pt1 | contig 22281 bp, 30 predicted proteins | sample MGYA00242579_ERZ504744 | MGnify/ENA primary metagenome ERZ504744 (study PRJEB26092, sample SAMD00036441) | human gut metagenome | host: Homo sapiens | study: EMG produced TPA metagenomics assembly of...
TTTATGGCGATCAACCCGGCGGCATTCGGAGATCCGGATGCGATCCGCAAGCATTTTTTCAGAATATCTTGAGCACTTCGGGAGAGTCCGAAGGCAGACGGTCAGGACAGGATCTATACACACGGCGAGAAAGAGGTAGCTGCTGAAAAAGACAGAAAAGAGAATGGCATTCCGGTCAACGACAATACCATGGTAGAGCTTGCTGATCTCTGCAGTTATCTGAAGCTTGATTTTGGCTCTTATTTTGAAGGCTATGAGCTTCCGAAGGACAGTAAATTCTTCAATGGTAATTATTAATTCAGGTAATCCTTTTGAAATGAAATATATCATAATTATCCAAGGAGGAAAAGAAAATGGATTATGCAAAAGAGTCATTAAGACTGCACGGAGATTGGAAAGGTAAGATCGAGGTTGTTACAAGAGTGCCGGTTGAGAATAAAGACGACCTTTCTCTTGCATATACACCAGGTGTAGCTCAGCCTTGCCTTGAGATCCAGAAAGATATCAATAAATCCTACGAGCTTACAAGAAGATGGAATATGTGTCTTGTTGTAACAGACGGTTCCGCAGTTCTTGGTCTTGGTGACATCGGACCGGAAGCCGGTATGCCTGTAATGGAAGGTAAATGTGTACTGTTCAAGCATTCGGCGATGTAGATGTCCATCCTGCTTGCATTAAGAGCATGATGTAGACGAGATCGTAAATACTATTTACATGATCTCCGGATCCTTCGGTGGTGTTAACCTTGAGGATATCTCCGCTCCGAGATGCTTTGAGATCGAGAAAAAACTGAAAGAGAAATGTGATATTCCGATCTTCCACGATGATCAGCACGGAACTGCAGTTATCACACTTGCAGGTCTGACAAACGCTCTGAAGGTTGTCGGAAAGAAGAAAGAGGATGTTCGTATCGTTATGAACGGTGCAGGTGCAGCTGCTATCTCTATCTGCAGACTTCTTCTGAAAGCAGGCTTCAAGGATGTTACACTCTGCGATAGAAAGGGTGCCATCTATGAGGGACGTACAGAAGGAATGAACCCGGTTAAGGAAGAGATGAGCAAGCTCACAAACCTTCAGAAGAAACAGGGATCTCTTGCAGAGATGCTGGTTGGCGCGGATGTATTTATCGGTGTTTCCGCTCCTGGAGCAGTTACAACAGAGATGGTTAAGACCATGAACAAAGATGCCATCATCTTCGCATGCGCAAACCCGACACCGGAGATTTTCCCGGATGACGCAAAAGCAGGCGGAGCAAAGGTTATCTCCACAGGAAGAAGTGACTTCCCGAACCAGATCAACAACGTTCTTGCATTCCCTGGAATCTTCCGTGGTGCATTTGATGTAAGAGCAAGTGATATCAACGATGAGATGAAGAATCGCAGCTTCCAAGGCTCTTGCAGATCTGATCACAGATGAGGAGCTTTCTCCGGAGTATATCATTCCGAAGGCATTCGACAAGAGAGTCGGACCGGCTGTCGCAAAAGCAGTAGCAGAGGCAGCAAAAGCAACAGGCGTAGCACGTATCTGATCTTAAGCGCCTGATACGAACCAAAACAGCCTTCATTAAGAAGAATATATCAGACACCCGTACTCTGTAACCCGGTACGGGTGTCTTTTTGTTTCCCGGCAGGTGGTATTACCCTTTGACAAATGTCCTCGCAGTGAGTACAATAGCAAAAGAATATGATAGGAGGTTAAGCACAGCATGAAACCATGGGAAGCTAATATACGAAAAGTAGTGCCGTATACTCCTGGCGAGCAGCCAAATGAGAGCGGCATGATCAAACTGAATACAAACGAGAATCCATATTCACCGGCTCCGGGTGTGGAGAAGGCGCTGAAGGTCCTTGATGCCGATACCCTGAGACTTATCCGGATCCGACAGCAGGAGACCTGGTACACAGTATTGCCGCGTTCTACGGCCTGAAGGACGAGCAGGTATTTACAGGCGTTGGTTCCGATGACGTACTGGCTATGTGTTTTCTCACATTTTTTAATTCAGAGAAACCGATCCTGTTCCCGGACATCACTTATTCTTTCTATGATGTATGGGCAGATCTTTTAAGGATCCCATATGAGCGCCCGGCATTAGATGAGGAGTTCCATATCCGTAAGGAAGATTATTTCCGTGAAAACGGCGGAATCGTATTCCCTAATCCCAATGCACCGACCGGCGTGGAAATGCCTCTTTCCGAGATCGAGGAGATCGTGGCAAAGAATCCGGAGAGTATCGTGATCGTAGATGAGGCGTACGTGGATTTCGGAGCAGCATCCGCACTGCCGCTGATCGAAAAATATGATAATCTGCTTGTTGTGCAGACCTTCTCCAAGTCCAGATCCCTGGCAGGAATGCGTATCGGATATGCCTTCGGAAATCCGGAGCTGATCAAATATCTCAATGATGTGAAATATTCCTTTAACTCCTATACCATGGATCGTACTACCATCGCGGCTGGTGTGGCATCTATGGAGGATAAGGCATATTTTGAGGAATGCTGCCATAAGATCATTACAACAAGAGAGTGGACAAAGGCAGAGCTCAGGAAGCTTGGATTTTCCTTCCAGGATTCCAGATCCAACTTTATCTTTGCCACACATGAGAGCTGTCCGGCCAAAGAGCTTTTCGCAGCACTGAGGGAGAAACATATCTATGTAAGATATTTCCCGAAGGACAGGATCGACAATCATCTCCGTATCACCATCGGTACCGATGAGGAGAATGAAAAAGCTGGTAGAATTCCTGACGGAATATCTGCAGAAATAACAATTAAGGAGGTACTATGGAAGTACTGGTACAATGGTTTTCACACCACCTTGCACAGTTTATCTCTCCCGAGGGAGCTGTGTTCATCATTTCTATGATCCGATACTGGAGCTTCGAGCGGCCTTCTGGCAGCTTCTTTGCTGAAGATATTCGGCTGCGAAGCACTGCCGATCTGTATCGTGGGAAATATTATTCCGATTCCGTTTATCCTGCTTTTTATCCGGCAGATCTTTAAATGGATGAAAAAAACAAAGACGTTCAGAGGTCTGATCACAAAGCTGGAAAACAGAGCTATGGGAAAGAGTGACCAGATCAAGAGATATGAATTTCTTGGACTTTTGCTGTTTGTGGGAATCCCTCTTCCGGGCACAGGAGCCTGGACAGGTGCACTGATCGCCTCTCTTCTTGAGGTGGATATCAAAAAATCCTCCATTGCGATCCTGTGCGGACTTTTTATGGCAAGTGTCATTATGTATATTGTTTCTTATGGAATTGTAGGAAATGTAGTGCATTGATCGATCGCAGAGAAGGAATGTCTTTTTGATCGAAATCGGATTGAAAATAAAGAAATCCCTTACCGGATCTGTAAAATGATATGTGTTCTGTATTTCGGAAACATATCAGAGATCGGTAAGGGATTTTTTATGTGTTTTTACATATCAGGCAGAGGTATACCGAGAAGATCCTTACATAAGTCTGCGCTTCAGCATGTCCGCGTTTAAAGCGTATTTCAGAGCTGTATCCCTGGTGATACGGCCTTTTTTATATAATTCCAGAAGGCTCTGGTCCATAGAACGCATCTGCTCCTGACCGGATGTGGAGATCACGCCTCGATCTGGTGTACTTTATTGTCGCGGATCATATGCGGATGGCAGGAGTCAGGCGCATGATCTCGAAAACAGGAATGTTGCGTCCGTCCACATCCGGGATCAGCTGCTGGGAGATTACAGCCTGAAGGACCATGGAAAGCTGGAGGGCAATCTGATGCTGCTGAGATGGCTCAAACACGTCCATGATGCGTTCGATGGTGTTGGCTGCTCCCAAAGTATGCAGGCTGGAAAGGACAAGATGACCGGTTTCCGCAGCGGTCATGGCAGTCTGGATGGTTTCATGATCACGCATCTCTCCAAGAAGGATCACATCCGGGCTCTGGCGTAGTGTGGCACGAAGAGAAGTCAGATAGCTTTCGGTGTCGGTACAGATCTCGCGCTGGCTGACGATACAGCGATCATGGCGGTGGAGATATTCCAGAGGATCCTCCAGAGTGATGATGTGGCCTTCCCGGGTATGGTTGATCCGGTCGATCAGGCAGGCCATAGTGGTGGATTTACCGCTTCCGGCAGAACCGGTAACAAGGACCATGCCACGGGTATAGTCGGAGATATTCATCACATCCTCCGGAATGGAAAGCTCTGCAGGATCCGGCAGCCGGAAGGCGATCACGCGGATCACGGCAGCCAGGGAACCACGCTGCTTGTAGGCATTGACACGAAATCTGGAAACACCGGGAATGGAAAAAGAAAAGTCATCATCACCGGTTTCCATAAGACGGGATATATCGCGGTTTTCCGCAAGGCCGTAAATGGTGCGGAGTAAATTTTCTGTCTGATCAGGCATCAGCTGTCACCACGGTCTAAAAGATGACCGTCGATCTTTTCTGCCAGGGGGCGGCCTGCGATGATAAAGATATCAGAGACACGCCGGTTGGCAGCTTCTGCTAAAAATTCAGGAATAGGGGTATCCATAGGTTTATTCTCCTTTAAATACATTCTGGTGGTTGTCAGGTTGCCAGGATCCGGTAAGCTCTGTGTTCCATTGCAGGATCTGATAAGCGGAAGAGCTTTTTTCCTGCGGGTAAAAAATCTCAAGCACTACAGAAAGCTGTTGTGTCTCGGAAATTCCAACGGAGAAGGAAAGGGTGTGGCTGTGGGAATCCCAGCTGAGATCGTTCCTTGTGTCCGCAAGCTTTTGTATCATGGAAAAATATCTGGTTTCATCGGAAGCTTTTTCCCTGTATTGCTCCAGATCATCACGGATTTCTGAAACGGTTTCCGTGGCGCTTGCGCAGCCGGTGTAATAATTTTCGGTCTGTTCCATAGAATGTCTGGCTGTGTTAAGACTGGATCTGGAGCTTCCAAGAGTAAGCAGAGCAAGTACACAGAGACACAGCACAGAGAAGATAAGAAACAGGGAAGGAATGCCGACAGTTACAAAAAACGTATGCTTCTGTTTCAATGTACAGCCTCCCTTCTGTAGTCATCAACAGGAAAACGCAGGGTGATCCGGTAAAGCTCACTGCCGTTGGAAAGCTGCCGGAAAGAAAGCTCGCCGGATTTTTCTGAAGAAGAAATATCTGTTTCCAGGATCATTTCACAGGCGGCTTCTCCAGAAGAGCAGCTCTGCCAGTTACGGTCATAATACCAGATCAGGTTGGTGTTCTTTTTGATACTCCCCGGAAGCAGGGAGAGGAACTGTTCATCGGTTCCGTCAGTGCCTTCCAGTATCTCGCCCACGGAGGTTGTGAGAGCTGGATCTGGTTCCACTGTTCTGCCTGGAGCCGGTTTTTCCGTGCTGCCGCGAAGATCTGGATGCAGGCAGCTGAGGAAAGTGACAGAAACAAAAGGGCAAGGATCATTTCCATCAGAAAAAAGGCTGGTACCGGAATTATGTCTTGATTCTTTCATGATGCCTCCTTTTTGCCAGTGCGATGAAGCAGGAATTCCGAGCAGACTCCCGTGGTACTTTCCAGGGAAAAGTGGTAAAAACCATTTCCATTTCCGAAAAACCGGAAATCGGAAAGCTGTGAGATGACGGTTCCTGCATCGGAACTGGCCTGAGAGCCTTTTGCAGTGAAAAGCTCCATCAGACTGTCATTCTTCAGGTAAATATACGTGATATATTCTTTTCCTTTGATATCGTCCCGGAAACAAAGGGCAGGAATATCATCCAGGGAACCGGAAAAGATCTCATCGCCGCGGTCATGCTGCCGGAATTTGGTAGTCAGATAAGTTGCTGCGGTTCCAAGCTCGGAATCGGAGTCAGTCTGTTTCACAGTCTGCTGGTAAATCCGGGCGGAAAATAGCAGCATCAGTATAAGGAACAAAACAAAAACACCGAAAAGAAGAAGCGAAAAAAGAGAAGAAACGGAATGTCCGGTGTTCTTCCGGTGATTCATGAGGCATTCCCTCCTTTCGCACTGCCGGACAGAGCGATCACGCTGATAGACGGCAGGAGATTGGAACCGTTAGGAACATACTCTACTACGAATTTGGTTTTGTCATAAGTAATATGATAATCCAAGAGAAGCTGGGACAGGCTTTTGGGATATGTGCCTGTGAGGGCATAGGTGCGGATGGCACCGTTTTTCAGTGCCTGTTCCAGAGCATCCTGTTCTTTGTGTACGGCCTGATCGGAGGTGCTGCTGACACCTGCCACAAACAAGGTGCAGGATAAAACCAGAAGCAGCGCCGGAAAGAGAAGAAAAAATGCTTTGAGAAATTTTGTTCTGCGGCTTTCGAAAAGTTCCATGCGGTCACCACCTTACATTGCAAAATCTGAGAGGATCCCCAGAAGCGGCATCATGACGGATAAAAGGACCAGCCCCACAAGAAGAGACAGCAGGATCACGATGGTAGGCTCCACAATGGAGACTGCCTGTGAGATCAGATCTATGGATCTTTCGGTGTACTGCCGGGAAAGCCTGCGGAAGGTTTCGTCACTGGAACCGGAATAGAAGGATATCGTGATGAGACGGCCTTCCATGCCGCCGAACAGACCGGATTCTGTAAGAGCCTTGGAAAAAGTTTCTCCGCTATCCAGGATAGAGGAAGCCTTCCGGAGTCTTTCGAGTATCACCGGCTGTGAGATCAGATCCTTTGTAAGCTCCAGGCTGGTTTCCGGGGAAAGTCCGCTCCGAAGCCCCAGGGAAAGGCCCTGGGCCAGACGACTGTAATCCATGGCAACCGGGATCTCACGGAAAAACGGGAGATGGATGGCCATTTTTCGCAGCAGGCTGTGACCTTTTTCCGTAAGACTGAAAAACAGGATGCAGCCAATGAGGGCTGCGGCGAGGATCAGAAAAACAGAGGAATACCGGCTGATCACGTTGCTGCATTCAGAAGTCCCCGGGAAACCCCGTTCATTTCCATTCCCATCTGGTTAAATACCTGTTGAAATACCGGCAGGACTTTATCAGAAGGACCAGGATCACAACAGCCATCATGCCAAGCATGAGCAGCGGTAAGTGACTGCAGACCGTATCTGTCCTGAGATTTCTTCATCCTGTTCATAGTGGGAACTGAGACTTTCCATGATCTCATCCAGGCAGCCGGTTTCCTCACCGGTCCGGACATAGGCGGTCATGGATGTGGGAAAGATCCCGGATTCGTCAAGAGCCCGGGAAAGAGAACCGTTTTCTTCCACGGAACGGATCAGGGGTGTGAGGATCTGCCGGTCTGCATCGGTCTTGCTTTCGTCACAGAGGATGTGAAGTCCTTCCGCTGTGGATATGCCGGAATGCAGAAGCATTCCCATCTGCCCGCAGAAACTGGATAATTCCCGGGCTGTCAGTTTGTTTTTCATAATAAGGTCTCCTTTAGTGGGTCAGCGTGTGAACTGTACCGTATAATTGCTTTCATCACCGATATATTCCTGGATCGCTTCATCACCATCACTGTTGGCGTCAAAGGTGGGATCCATCAGCTTCCAGGTGTCGCCGTCAAAAGATACTGCCTTTGTCACCCAGCCTCTGCCACGGATATAAACATCGATCCATGCATGCTTTACATCACCGGAATAGCCAATCTGAAGCTTGCAGGGAATGTCCTGGCTGCGGAGCATTGCAGTAGTCAGTGCAGCGTAATCAAAACAGATCCCCGTGCCGGTGCTTAAAGTATCATCTACATCAGGAAGATAACCGGCTTCGACAAAATCAGCTTTGTCATAATCGTAGGAAATATGACTGGTAACATATGTATAGAAGGTTTTCAGGATGTCGATATCGGTCATGTCTTCTTTGACAAGAGAGGCTGCCAGTTTGCAGGCTTCACTTTTGGAAGAAAAGTCCACGTACTGGTTTGGATACAGAAACGGAAGAAATTCATTCTGAAGCTTTATTGTGAGCGTTTCCGTGTAAAGGGCGGCATACTGGTTTCCATCAATCTGCTGATAGCAGGTGATGAGATACTCACCGGAGCCTTCGGAAAAAGGAAGTACCGTCTGTTCATCAGGTTCCAGAAAATAGGAATAGACCACACCGGAGGGAGCGGTAAGCTGAATGTTCATGCGGGAATCATCGGAATCGGATTCTGCAGTCAGATATCCCTGATCCTGATTGGAAATATCCAGGATCAGAGGGGAATTGCCCAGTGTTTTTTTGCCGGGGGCCTCCGGGGTGAGGACTCTGGCCGGAGAATATACCGGAGGTTCTTCATCGGAGGAAGGAGAATTTCCACAGCCTGCCAGCAGGATTCCGAAAAGCAGCCATACAAAAAAGAGACGGACTGGTAAAAATTTTGACATTGTTTCCGTTCTCCTGTTATATCATGCTTTCTTTTTGAACAGTATAGCAGATTCCGTGAAAAAAAGACAGGAGTAGGGCTCAAAATGCAGTGGAAAATGTTGACATTTCAGGGAAAAAAACATATACTCTATATATAAAGGCAAACCTGTTGAAAGACAGGGACGCAAAGCCATGGGTCTAAGGTCCGAAGGATGACTATGACAGCCGGTTGCCGCATTAAATTCCGATTTAATGACGTATTCAGATAACATCTATGAACAAGAATCTGTGTGTTAATGCGGCCGTTTATTTCGTTAGAATAAGCGGCTTTTTTGATGCCTAAAATCCGGTTTAGGTTGGAAACTGAAACGTCGGCTTTCAGAAAGGTGTGAATGATATGAAAAGAACAGATATCCGTAAAATTTTTACAGGCAGGAAAAAAGCTTTAGCAGGATGCCTTGCAGCTGTTATTGTACTGGCAGGTGGCTTTAATGTCTGGCAGTCGTCACAGGTTCCGGAATTTCCGAATTTTACAGATCCGGTAGTGGAGACTACCATCACAGAGGACGACACTCCACTTGCTTCAAAACCGAAGGTGACTACCAAAAACGACTTCAAATACCAAGACAACCAGAAAAAAAAAAGTTAAGCTGAAAAAAGCGGCGACCAAGACTTATACCAAGAAGCTTCCGACTACCAATAAGAAGAGTACGACCACAAAGAAAACAAACAGAAATACAACCGTAAAAACATTAAAGACAGTTAAGACTGCAACAACACAGAAATACACAAAGAAATCAAAAACAGCCGTTCAGACACGGAAAGTAACTACAACCATTCAGACGACCACAACAGTCATGGCGGCTTCAGCTACTGCCGGCAAAGCGAATGCAGCTTCCACAAAAAAGTAGAAAGCATCAGCATGGACAGCAAATATTCAGTAAGCAATATTGCTTCCATTGCACCGAAGATGGACAGCAGGGTGCTCAAAGCCTACAAGAAGCTTGGATTTACTGTAACGATCGATCCGTCTGTTAACTACGGAGGCTGCTTTAACGCACATTCAAGAAGCATCATCCTTCGTTTTGAGAATGAGACAATCTACCATGAGCTGGGACATTTCCTTGCTTTTGTTGCGGGAAACGTAGACAGAACAAGTGATTTTGCCGCAGTTTATAACAGCGAAAAATCCAAATTTACAGGTATTAACAGAAGCTATGCAACGCAGAACAGTTCAGAATATTTTGCAGAATCAGTGCTTGAGTATGTAACAAGTCCGTCAACACTTAAGAGACAGAGACCAAAAACGTATGCAGCGATCGTGGCGGCTCTGAATAAAATTACCGATGAACGTATCCAGAGGGTCATGGATATATACGGACCGTTCTGGAGCTAAAAAAGAAGCATACAGGAATGTTGGATCTGTCCGGGAAGAGATCTCCCGGGCAGATTTTTTTCTTTTTTGTGAGAAAAGTATAAAAAAAAATGTCGATAAATATTTCTTGCAATAGACTCTATAAGGTGTGTATAATGAAACATAAGCTGAAAACATGCTTTCATTCAAAAAAAGTGCAGCCATGTCAGGTTGTATCTGATTCCATAAACAACAAATATATAATTTATCAGATTTAAGAATAGAGGATTTAATATGAGAGAAAAGTATGAATCATTATCTCTGGCGGTGCTGAAGGATCTGGCAAAGGCGAGAGGGATGAAGGGAATTTCTACTCTGAGAAAACCGGCACTGATCGAGCGGATGCTGGAGGAGGACGTCAAAGAGTCCGACAGAGGAAATCCCGAAGAAGTACACAAAAGTACACCGGCAGAAAATACTGTAAAAGAAAAAAAGCTATGATTCGGAAAAAACAGAATATCGTACCCGTCCGGCAGGGGAAGGACTTCAGGAGCAGCGGAAGGAATATCGTAGTGATAAGAATGAGCAGGAACACAGAAACACAAATATCCGCAGAGAGTACAACCGTGAATATAACCGGGAAGCTACAAGGGAGAACGGGAATGTCCCGTCAGAATCCACCCAGCTGGACAGTGGCGAAAAGGCTAACGGGATCCTGGAGGTCCTTCCGGATGGATATGGCTTTATCCGATGTGAGAATTATATGCCGGGTGAGAACGACATTTATGTTTCTCCTTCCCAGATCCGCCGCTTTAATTTAAAGACAGGTGATATCATCCAGGGAAATATTCGTATCAAGACCCAGGGAGAGAAGTTCAGTGCCCTTCTCTACGTATCTTCCATTAACGGTTTCCATCCGAGTGAGGGACAGAGACGGTATAATTTTGAAGATATGACACCGATCTTTCCGAATGAGAGACTTGTCATGGAGCGTGCAGGCGGTACAACGGCCATGCGTATCGTGGATCTGATCAGTCCTATAGGAAAGGGCCAGCGAGGAATGATCGTATCTCCGCCAAAGGCAGGTAAGACAACCCTTCTGAAAGATGTTGCCAAGTCTATCCTCAGGAATAACAGAGATATGCATCTGATCATTCTTCTGATCGATGAGCGCCCTGAGGAGGTTACCGATATCAGAGAGGCGATCCAGGGACCGAATGTGGAAGTGATCTATTCTACATTTGATGAGCTTCCGGAACATCATAAGAGAGTTTCCGAGATGGTTGTGGAGCGTGCGCGCCGTCTTGTAGAGCATAAACAGGATGTGATCATTCTTCTGGATTCGATCACACGACTTGCTAGAGCCTATAATCTGATCATCCCGCCAAGCGGAAGAACCTTATCCGGTGGTCTTGACCCGGCGGCTCTCCATATGCCAAAAGATTTTTTGGCGCAGCCCGTAATATGCGCGAGGGCGGAAGCCTGACGATTCTGGCAACCGCACTTGTGGATACCGGAAGCAAGATGGACGATGTTATTTATGAGGAGTTCAAGGGAACCGGTAATATGGAACTTGTCCTGGATCGTAAATTACAGGAGAAACGGGTATTCCCGGCCATTGATATCCAGAAATCCGGAACCAGAAGAGAGGATCTGCTTCTCAGCAAGGATGAACAGGAAGCGGTTTATATTATGCGAAAAGCTCTCAACGGAATGAAAGCGGATGAGGCAGTAGAACAGATCCTGAATACCTTTGCCAGAACCAGGAACAATGCAGAACTGGTACAGACTGTAAAGAAACAGAAATTTTTATAAAGTCCTTGCATTTTACGGAAAGCTATGTTATACTTAGCAAGCTGTTTAAAATGGAATTCGTCAATTGAATACGAATAATATTAAATATATAGAGAGGTGAAAATCATGAGAGAAGGAATCCATCCGAACTACTATCAGGCAACTGTAACCTGCAACTGCGGAAACACTTTCGTAACAGGTTCTACTAAAGAGGACATCCATGTTGAGATCTGTTCCAAATGCCATCCGTTCTATACAGGACAGCAGAAGGCTACACAGGCTCGTGGACGTATCGATAAGTTCAACAAGAAATACGGCCTGAATAAGTAATTATTGCGAATACAGGAAATGAGAAGGTTGAGGTTGGGAAATCTCAACCTTTCTTTAACTGAAAAATTTTAAATTTGCACAGGAGAGAATGAATGAGATCATCGAATATCGGCGGACAGGCGGTCATGGAAGGCATCATGATGCGCCACAAGGACAAATATTCTATCGCAGTGCGCCGCCCGGACCAGGAGATCGAGCTGAAAGTAGAGGATTATAAATGTATCTTCGGAAATCACGCATTTCTGAAGAAACCGATCATCCGTGGTGTGGTAAGCTTTGTGGATTCTCTTGTGGTAGGCACGAAATGCCTGATGTATTCTGCGGAGATCGCAGGAGACGAGGAAGATGAGGAAACAGCCAGGAAGAATGAGCAGCTTACAGAAGAAGAGCGTTTTGCAAAGAAAGCCAAAGAGGATAAGCAGTTCAAGTGGCTTCTTTACATTACGGTAGCTATCTCCATGGTGGTTTCTGTGGCTGCTTTTATGTTTCTTCCGTATGTACTAGCCAGTCTGATCCGAGGGGTAGGTGCTTCGGAATTTCTGGTCACCATAGTGGAAGCCTTTGTGAAGCTGGCACTGTTTATGGGATATATGTTCCTGATCTCCAGAATGAAGGATATCCAGAGGACATTTATGTATCACGGTGCGGAGCACAAATGTATCAACTGTGTGGAGCATGGTCTGCCTCTGACGGTAGAGAATGTGTTAAAGAGTTCCAGGTTTCATAAGCGCTGTGGAACAAGCTTTCTGTTTCTGGTCATGCTGGTAAGTATTGTGCTGCATTTTGTGTTTGTGGCGGTGCCGTTTTACTGGGTGAGACTGCTGGGAAGACTTCTCATGGTACCGGTAGTTGCGGGGATTTCCTTTGAGATCATCCAGTGGGCAGGAAGAACAGACAGTAAATTTGCGGACATTATGAGTAAACCAGGTCTTGCCATGCAGAAATTCACCACAAAGGAGCCTGCTGCAGATATGGCAGAGGTAGCCATCAAAGCAGTTGAGGCTGTTTTGATTGGAGAGCCTATCTGAAAGAGGAATTTGACCTGGACATCCCGTATGAGACAGAGGAGACAGAAAATGCAGACTCTTGAGTCCCTTCTGAAAAAAGGTACAACAATACTGAAAGATAACGGATTGGAAGAAGCCGGGCTGGATGCCTGGCTCCTTCTGGAATTTAAGACCGGAAAGAATCGGGCATATTATTTTGCGCATGGAGATGAACCGGTGTCTGATGAGACCGCAGCAGAGTATCTTACGCTGATCGACAGGCGGGCAGGACATATTCCTGTACAGCAGCTGACTCATCAGGCTTTTTTATGGGCTATGAGTTTTATGTAAACGAAAACGTGCTGATCCCGAGACAGGATACGGAGACTCTGGTGGAAGAGGCATTGAAACACCTTGGGGATGTGGAAAAACCGGAGATCCTGGATATGTGTACCGGCTCCGGCTGCATTCTGCTCAGCCTTCTTCTGGAACGGCAGGATGCCTGTGGGACCGGTGTGGATGTTTCACCGGAAGCACTGGAAGTGGCAAAAAAGAATGCAGGTATTCTAAAGGTGGAGAACCGGGCGGATTTTGTGGAAAGCGATCTGTTCTCGGCACCGTATTTTTGTGAAAAAGGTGGAAAAGATAGTGGGAAATATGATATCCTTATTTCAAATCCGCCTTATATCGCAACAGAAGAAATTGAAACACTGATGGAAGAAGTCCGCCTTCATGATCCGAGGAAGGCTCTTGACGGAATGGAAGACGGGCTTTATTTTTACAGAAAGATCACAGCAGAGGCCGGAAGGTACCTGAAACCAGGCGGATGGCTTCTGTATGAAATCGGCTGCACCAGGGTGAGGCAGTCAGTACAATGATGAAAGCAGCCGGGTTTACCGGGGTTCAGATCGTAAAGGATCTGCCGGGCCTTGACCGTGTGGTGCTTGGACAGAAACAGGAGGAAATACATGTTTGATAAACTGGATGATCTGCTGGTACGTTTTGAAGAGCTTCTCAATGAGCTGGGAGAACCGGGAGTAACCGACGATCCGGCACATTTTCAGAAGCTGATGAAGGAGCAGAGCGACCTGCAGCCAATCGTTGACGCATATAAAGAATATAAGAAAAATAAGGAAACCATCGAGGACAGTCTTTCCATGCTGGAGAGCGAGAAGGACGAAGAGATGCGTGAAATGCTGAAGGAAGAGCTTTCCGATGCAAAAAAGAGAGTGGAGGAGCTGGAGCATGAGTTGAAGATCCTTCTTCTTCCGAAGGACCCTAACGACAGCAAGAACGTTATCGTTGAGATCCGTGGAGGTGCAGGCGGTGATGAGGCAGCGCTTTTTGCAGCAGAGATTTATCGTATGTATGTGAAATACGCGGAGTCCCGCCGCTGGAAAACCGAGATGCTCAGCCTCAATGAGAACGGCATCGGCGGCTTTAAGGAGGTTACCTTCATGATCAAGGGTGAGGGTGCATATTCCAGACTGAAATACGAAAGCGGTGTTCACCGTGTACAGCGAGTACCGGAGACAGAGTCCGGCGGAAGGATCCATACCTCTACCTGTACGGTAGCGATCATGCCGGAGGCGGAAGAAATTGATTTCCATCTGGATCTCAATGAGTGTAAATTCGATGTGTTCCGTGCATCCGGAAACGGTGGTCAGTGTGTCAACACCACAGACTCCGCAGTACGTCTTACTCATATCCCTACAGGAATCGTGATTTCCTGCCAGGATGAGAAGTCTCAGCTTAAGAACAAGGATAAAGCACTTCGTGTGCTCCGTTCCCGTCTGTATGAGATGGAGCTTGCAAAACAGCATGACGCTGAGGCAGAGGCAAGGAGAAGTCAGATCGGTACAGGCGACCGCTCCGAGAAGATCCGTACCTATAACTTCCCTCAGGGACGTGTAACAGACCACAGGATCAAGCTTACCCTTCATCGTCTTGAGAATATCCTTAACGGAGATCTGGATGAGATCATTGACAGTCTGATCGCAGCAGACCAGGCAGTGAAGCTGACAAAGCTGAATGAACAGGAGTAAGCGCTGATTACAGCTACAGAGTTCAAAAAATTATAATAAATCAGGAGGAAACGAAAATGAAAAAGACAGCATTGGTGATCATGGCAGCCGGTATCGGCAGTCGTTTTGGAAAAGGAATCAAGCAGCTTGCACCGGTAGGCCCGAAAGGCGAGATCATTATGGACTATTCCATCCATGATGCACTGGAGGCAGGATTCAACAAGGTCGTATTTATCATCCGCAAAGACCTTGAAGATGAATTCAAAAAGGTAATTGGAGATCGTATCTCCAAAATTACAGAAGTTGCTTATGCATTCCAGGAGATCGATGATCTTCCGGGCGATTTTACAAAACCGGCAGACCGTACCAAACCATGGGGAACCGGACACGCTGTGCTGGCAGCAAAGAAAGTCCTTTCCGAGCCATTCGCTGTGATCAATGCAGATGACTACTATGGAAAAGAAGCCTACGTAAAGGTGCATGACTACCTGGTACAGGATCATCCGCAGGATGGCCCGATGCACATCTGCATGGCAGGTTTCCGCCTTGGAAATACATTAAGTGATAACGGAAGCGTCACAAGAGGAGTGTGCCATATTGAGGGCGGCAAGCTTGTGGGCGTTACAGAGACACATAACATCTTCAAGACAGCAGACGGCGCAGAGACAAGAAATGACGATGGTACAGCAGAAACACTGGATACAAAGAGCCTTGTTTCCATGAATATGTGGGGACTGACACCGGAATTTATGGAGATCCTTGAGAAAGGCTTCGTTGAGTTCCTTGGTGGGATCAAAGAGGGAGACATCAAAAAAGAGTATCTTCTTCCTGAGCTTATCGACCAGCTGATCCATTCCGGAAAAGCAGCGGTAGATGTTCTTGAGACAAAGGACGAGTGGTTCGGTGTTACTTATCAGGAGGATAAGGCATCTGTACAGGCTGCATTCAAAAAGCTTACAGATGACGGCGTTTATCCGGAAGGACTGTATCACTAATAAAGGAGAACATTATGGGTAAATATTTCGGAACAGATGGTTTTCGTGGTGAAGCAAATGTAAAACTTACAGCAGATCATGCATTTCGCGTGGGACGTTATCTCGGCTGGTATTACGGCAGAGATCACAAGGCGAAGATCGTGATCGGCAAGGATACAAGAAGAAGCAGTTACATGTTTGAGTATGCCCTTGCGGCAGGACTCACCGCATCCGGAGCAGATGCCTATCTGCTTCATGTAACCACAACTCCAAGTGTATCCTATGTGGTACGTACAGAAGATTTTGACTGCGGTATCATGATTTCCGCAAGCCATAATCCGTTTAATGATAATGGGATCAAGGTCCTTAATGAGAACGGACAGAAGATTTCCGCAGATATTGAAGCACGTATTGAGCATATCTGGACGGTGAGATCGAGGAACTTCCGCTGGCAACTGGAGAAGATATCGGCTGTACTGTGGATTTTGCATCCGGAAGAAATCGTTATATCGGACATCTGATCTCTATCCCATGCATGATTTCAAAAATATCAAGGTTGGACTGGATTGCTCCAACGGAAGCTCATCCGCCATTGCAAGAGTGTTTTTGACGCACTTCGTGCAAAAACCTATGTGATCAACAATGAACCAAACGGAACCAACATCAACCGTGGCTGCGGTTCCACACACATTGAAGTTCTGAGACAGTTCGTGGTAGATAAAGGTCTGGATATCGGTTTTGCGTATGATGGTGATGCAGACCGCTGTATCGCCGTAGACCATCGCGGAAACATCATTGACGGTGACAAGATCATGTATGTGTGCGGCAAATATTTAAGAGAGAAAGGTCAGCTCAACGGAAATACAGTTGTAACAACCGTTATGTCCAATCTTGGTCTTTACAAGTCTCTGGAGCGTGAAGGCATCGACTATGAGCAGACTGCAGTTGGTGACAAATACGTTGCCGAGAGCATGATGGAAAACAATTACAGTATCGGTGGTGAACAGTCCGGACATATCATCTTCAGCCGCTATTCCGCTACCGGTGACGGGATCCTGACTTCTCTTATGATCATGGAGGCATGTGTGGATCAGAAGGCCACACTCTGTGACCTTGCAAAGGAGATGAAGGTTTATCCGCAGCTTCTCAGGAATGTGCGTGTTTCCGACAAGAAAACAGCACTGGAGAACGAAAAGGTAAAAGCAGCCATTGAGGCAGCTGCGGAGGCACTTGGCGATGACGGACGTATCCTGGTACGTGAGAGTGGTACAGAGCCGCTGATCCGTGTTATGGTAGAAGCGGGAACGGATGATCTCTGCCATAAATATGTGGACAGCGTTGTTGATGTGATGGAAGCCGAAGGGCTTGTTGTAGAATAAGGAATTCCATGAAAAAAACAAAGATCGTATTGATTCTTGCAGCTGTTACAGGAGTTTTGCTTCTGGGCGGCTGCGGCAGTGAAAAAACAAAAATATATGAACAGGCCGGAAAGGATCTTTCCCAGGGAAGCTACAAGTATGCCCTGGAGGAGTACCAGAGCTCTATCCAGAACGGAGTGAAGCTGGCACAGTCCTATCGCGGGGCAGGTATCGCAAGCCTGCGTCTTGGCAAATATGAGGATGCGGTGAATAGCTTCACGGAAGCTCTGAACTGCGATAAAGTAAGCAAAAGCCTTCGTAAGGATATCCTGTCCTACCGGGCTACTGCAGAGCTGAAGTCTGGAAAATACGAGGATGCCATGGCAGACTGTCAGACACTTGGAGAAGATTTTTCCATGGATGCAGGCAGTTATTTCCTCACCGGAAAGGTTGCCCTTGCCATGGATTCCTACGAAGAAGCTGCATCTAACTTCAAACAGGCCTATGGAGAAGATTCCACCTATGATATGGCGATTGAGATCTATGAGGCATATCTGGACAAGGATATGGAAGCGGACGGGACCAGATATCTGGAAGCTGCTCTTTCTTCTGAGGCCAAGGATGCTCAGGACCACTGTGACAGAGGCCGTGTCTACTATTATATGGAAGACTACAGCAACGCAAAAAAAAGAGCTTCTGGAAGCAACCAAGAAGGATAATACGGAAGCATTGCTTCTTCTGGGAATGGTATATCTTGCCCAGGATGATGTGGAAAATGCCAAGGCAATGTACAAGCAGTATATTTCCGCAGTGGGTGATTCCGCCAAGGGCTATAATGGCCTGGCACTGTGCGATATCCGAAGCGGAGATTATGATTCCGCTCTTGATAACATCACAAAAGCCTTCCGACAGCTGCCACAGACGAGATGCAGAGCCTCCTGTTCAATGAGATCGTAGCCTATGAGAAGAAGCTGGATTTTGCTACTGCACTGACCAAGGTCCAGGAATATATTGAGATGTTCCCTGAAGATTCCGCTGCAAAAAAAGAGCGGGCTTTCCTGAAAACCAGAACGTCTTCGGAGGGCTGATATGGAATATTTTGAGGAAATACAGGATAGGGTTATCCTGATCGGTGTTCAGGCAGATCGGGGGGGATGACATGGAGGAATCCCTGGATGAGCTTGGAGAACTTGCGGCTACGGCAGGTGCGGCGGTTGCAGGCAGGATCATTCAGAATCGTGAGGCCGTACATCCGGGAACCTATATCGGAAAAGGCAAGATTGAAGAGGTAAAAGGTCTGCTCTATGCCCTGGATGCCAATGGTGTGATCTGTGACGATGAGCTTTCTCCTGCCCAGATGAATAATCTGGAACGGGAGCTGGAGTGCAAGGTTATGGATCGTACCCTGCTGATCCTTGACATTTTTGCGAAGCGTGCTGTCACAAGTGAAGGCAAGATCCAGGTAGAGCTTGCACAGCTTCGTTACCGGTCTGCACGTCTTGTGGGACTTCGTTCTTCTCTTTCGCGACTTGGAGGAGGAATCGGAACCAGAGGCCCCGGTGAGAAAAAGCTGGAGACAGACCGTCGTCTGATCCGGAACAGGATTTCCGCACTGAAGCAGGAGCTTTCCCAGGTGGAAAAGCACAGAGAGCTGATCCGTTCCAGAAGAGCTGTGGGAAATCTGAAGACAGCAGCCATTGTCGGTTATACCAATGCAGGAAAGTCAACGCTTCTGAATACACTGACAGGCGCCTCGGTGCTTTCGGAGGATAAGCTGTTTGCCACACTGGATCCGACTACCCGTCTTCTGACGCTGGATGACGGACAGCAGCTTCTTCTTACGGATACCGTAGGCTTTATCCGCAAGCTTCCGCACAATCTGGTGGAAGCCTTCAAGAGTACTCTGGAGGAAGCCAAATATGCGGATTATATCATTCATGTGGTAGATGCATCCAATCCTCAGGCGGAGATGCAGATGCATATCGTATATGAAACCCTGAAAGAGCTTGGTGCCCTGGGAAAAAAGACGATCACACTTTTTAACAAGCAGGACCGTGTTTTCGGGGAGAGCTTCCGGGATCTCCGGGCAGACCATACGCTGAAGATTTCCGCACAGACAGGAGAAGGGCTTGAGGAATTTAAGCAGCTTCTTTCGGAGATCCTGGCAGAAGGACAGATTTATATGGAACGGCTTTTTCCTTATTCGGAGGCCGGTCAGATACAGCTGATCCGTGAGTATGGACAGCTTCTTTCGGAAGAGTATACCGAAGGCGGGATTGCTGTAAAAGCAAGAGTTCCGCGGGAAATCTATCCGAAAGTCACATAATGTTAAAATATCTACTCAGTACCATATATAGTACCGTGAACAAAACGGGCACTATATATGGTGCTTTTTATGTTGACGCAAAGAGGCGTGTCTGATACAATAAGCCTACAGCGCTTTGAACACAGATCGTGAAACGGAGTGTGTTCGTAAGCAGGCAAGTGAGGCGGAATGGAATATCCGCTTATAAATAAATGCATGAGGGAGGCATTTTCTTATGTTTCAGGTAGTAAAAAGAGACGGCGAATTAGACGAATTCAAAATGGGGAAGATCACCGCGGCAATTGACAAGGCATTTGATGCCAAAGGCAAGAATTACAGTTCGGATATGATCGATCTTCTGGGACTTCGTGTTACAGCGGATTTTCAGAATAAGATCGAGAACAACCGGATTTCTGTTGAGGATATCCAGGACAGTGTGGAGAACGTACTGATCCAGGCCGGATATTCTGATGTTGCCAAGGCGTATATCCTTTATCGTAAGCAGCGTGAGAAGATCCGCAATATGAAATCCACCATCCTTGACTATAAAGAGATCGTAAACAGCTATGTAAAGGTTGAGGACTGGCGTGTAAAGGAGAACTCAACGGTTACTTATTCTGTAGGAGGTCTGATCTTAAGCAACTCCGGAGCAGTTACCGCAAACTACTGGCTGTCTGAGATCTATGACAACGAGATCGCAGATGCACACAGAAATGCAGATATCCATATCCATGATCTGTCCATGCTGACCGGTTACTGTGCAGGCTGGTCCCTGAAGCAGCTGATCCGAGAGGGACTTGGAGGTATTGAGGGTAAGATCACTTCTGCACCTGCAAAGCATTTAAGTGTACTCTGTAACCAGATGGTGAATTTCCTGGGTATCATGCAGAACGAGTGGGCAGGCGCACAGGCATTTTCATCCTTTGATACTTATCTGGCACCTTTTGTAAAGGCAGACAACCTTTCCTATCCGGAGGTTAAGAAATGTATTGAGTCCTTTGTATATGGCGTAAATACTCCAAGCCGCTGGGGTACTCAGGCACCGTTTTCCAACATTACACTGGACTGGACCGTTCCGGACGACCTTGCAGAGCTTCCGGCTATCGTAGGCGGCAAGGACATGGATTTCAAATATAAGGACTGTAAGAAAGAAATGGATATGGTCAACAAGGCATTTATCGAGACCATGATCGAGGGAGATGCCAACGGACGTGGATTCCAGTATCCGATCCCGACCTATTCCATCACAAAGGAATTTGACTGGTCTGATACCGAGAACAACCGTCTTCTTTTTGAGATGACTTCCAAGTACGGTACTCCGTATTTTTCCAATTATATCAACAGTGATATGAAGCCAAGCGACATCCGCAGCATGTGCTGCCGCCTCCGTCTGGATCTCCGTGAGCTCCGTAAAAAGAGCGGTGGATTCTTTGGCTCCGGTGAGAGCACAGGCTCTGTAGGCGTTGTTACCATCAATATGCCGCGTATCGCATATCTTTCCAGAACGCCGAAGGAATTTTATCAGCGCCTGGACCACATGATGGATATCTCCGCAAGATCTCTTCATATCAAGAGAGATGTGATCAGCAGGCTTCTGGATGAGGGACTGTATCCGTACACGAAGAGATATCTTGGAAGCTTTAACAATCATTTTTCCACCATCGGTCTTGTGGGAATGAACGAAGCGGGCTTAAATGCCTGCTGGCTGAAAAAAGACATGACAGATCCGGAAACCCAGAAGTTTACAAAAGAGGTTCTGGAGCATATGAGAAACCGTCTTTCAGACTATCAGGAGCAGTATCCGGGAGAGCTTTTCAATCTGGAGGCAACACCGGCAGAGTCCACTGCATACCGTCTTGCAAAACACGACAGAAGCCGTTATCCGGATATCAAAACAGCAGGAAAAGAGGGCGACACTCCGTATTACACAAACAGCTCTCATCTGCCGGTTGATTACACTGCGGATATTTTTGACGCACTGGATATTCAGGACGATCTGCAGACTCTGTATACTTCAGGAACTGTATTCCATGCATTCCTTGGGGAGAAGCTTCCGGACTGGAAGGCAGCGGCAGCGCTGGTACGTAAGATCGCAGAGAATTATCGCCTGCCCTATTACACCATCTCACCGACCTATTCCGTATGTCAGGAGCATGGCTACATCAGCGGCGAGCATTTCACCTGCCCGAAATGTGGAAAGAAGGCTGAGGTTTACAGCCGTATCACAGGATATTACCGTCCTGTACAGAACTGGAACGATGGTAAGACCCAGGAGTACAAGAACCGTACCCTCTATGATATTACCCATTCCCAGCTGAAAAAGGTCCATACCAGTGTGATGACCATGAAGGGTGACGAGGTGGAGATCCAGCCTGTGGAATCTCATAAATATCTTTTTACGACCAGCACTTGTCCGAACTGCCGTATGGCAAAGAAAATGCTGGAAGGCGAAGAACTGGAGATCATCGATGCTGAGCAGAATCCCGAGCTTGTCAAGCAGTATGGGATCCGTCAGGCGCCTACACTTGTCATTACTGACGGGGCGAAGGTTAGGAAGTATGTGAATGCTTCTAATATACAGAAGTATGTAGACGAAGAGTTGGATTGAGTTTTTTGCCAAAATAACTGTAAGTAAAAAATGGATGGCTGGACGCATGTCTGTTGGATGTGTGTCTGGCCTTTTTTATATTGGGAATTTTATGTTATGATATTTTATGTTTGAGATTTGGGGCCTGGAAAAGATGGTTGACATTTCATGTCGAGATGGGTATACTTATACCTGAATTTAATGATTAAAAGCGTTACGCTTTAACGTATGAATGTATACGCGAAACGCTCCATCCGGAAGGGCCCCGCTGGGGAAGGGATTCACTTCCACCAAATTTCATAGAC
>ENA-OQIM01000180-OQIM01000180.1-human-gut-metagenome-genome-assembly--contig:-NODE-180-length-22268-cov-4.779098_pt1 | contig 22268 bp, 24 predicted proteins | sample MGYA00242579_ERZ504744 | MGnify/ENA primary metagenome ERZ504744 (study PRJEB26092, sample SAMD00036441) | human gut metagenome | host: Homo sapiens | study: EMG produced TPA metagenomics assembly of...
AGTGATAAAATGTATTCACATAGCACCTGTCATTATTTTGCTTATAATATATTATGTTCAAATCTGTATTTTGTGATATAATCTTTGCCATGAATAGAAAAATAGACTACAAAATCAATGAAAATGATACAGGAAAACAGTAGAAGGCTTTTTGAAAGAGCATGGCTACACACATCAGGTGCTTGTCAGGCTGAAGCAGACAGACCATGGCATACTAAGAAACGGTATATGGGCCTATACAAATGAAAGGCTGTGTAAGGATGATTTAATCACAGTCCAAATTGTCGAAAACGAATGCTCGGATAATATATCACCTGTAAATCTGCCTCTTGATATAGCATACGAAGACGATGATATCATCGTAATAAACAAGCCGTTTGATATGCCTGCCCATCCCTCCGCCGGAAACCATGACAACACGCTTGCAAATGCGCTCATGTACTACTATGGCAGTCAGAACAAGCCGTTTGTATACAGATGCATAAACAGGCTGGACAGAGATACCACAGGGCTTACAATTGTCGCAAAGCATGCACTTGCAGGCGGGATACTTGGCAACGCTGTCGCAAAGCGTGCCATACACCGGACATACTACGCCGTATGCAGTGGGTGTACACCTGCATGCATGCGCATCAGTGCTCCGATTGCAAGAAAGGATGCTTCCACCATAGAGCGGTGTGTTGATTTCAAACGCGGTGAATATGCAGTAACCGACTTTATCAGAATCAAATATAACCCAGATAATAATTTATCGCTTGTCAAGCTAAGACTTCTTACCGGACGCACTCACCAGATACGCGTCCATATGAAGTATATCGGTTTTCCACTGATAGGTGACTTTTTATATAATCCCGACTATACATATATATCCAGACAGGCACTGCACTCAGGCGTCTTGTTTTCACGCACCCTGTCACAGGACAAAAAATGAACCTCATATCTGATATTCCATCAGACATGAAGTCCCTGTTCTAGTTGGTTTATTTTATCCTTTTCGTATGGGATATGCCTTTTAAAACCTCTTTTTTTATGTAGCTGTAAGTATATTCTTCTCCCTTTACAGAGAGCATGACAAGCAGATACTCAAGCATTGCTTTTGTATCGGGATGAATCATGTAGTGATCCACGCTTTTTTCATAGTATTCCAGTGCACTTTTGTCGGTGTACTTTTCTTTCTGATAGTTTTTTGAGGCGCTTACACGGTCTATAAACATCTCGCAGACATACCTTATGGGCATTTTCATGCCTCCATTTTTGTATGTGTTTTATCGTCCCCCGGCTTTGAAACAGCATAGTCAATCCAGTACTCCAGGTGATGCTTATTGCGTCCCTTGTGATGAAGCCACGCAGATGAATAGCCCCTGTCGGCTCTCTCCGCATTATTCGGGCTCATATACCCCTTGTAATACCTGCAGCCGACGAGAAACTCAGTTGGTGAATATTTTGACATGTCATGAAGAAGTCCCTGTTTATAAAGCCCTATCCTAAAGCACCCCTGCATGACTAAAATCTTGTGATGTGTAATTGTTATAAAATGTCTTATTGCTTTCATATGTCTATCTGCCTATGAGGATGTATACCGACTGCGGTGAGACATCTGCATACTGCTGGTTTTCACACAGCACCGGAGTGTCATAAAACGGTTCTTTGAGCGTAGAATCGCAGACTGTATACCATTTCATTCCTTTCTTTAGCTTAGGAAGAGCTAACTTCTCCCTGGATGAATAAAAATTGTAAGCTACGTATACATAGTCTTTATTCACTTCATTGTAATCCCCACAGTACATCACACCTACACATAGCTTTGTGGCGTCACACTCGCTATCCAGGCATTCTTGCAGTGGTAGGATAAATCAGGATACCCAACAGCCTTGTAATCGCTGAATTTAAACGGCTTTGGACAGGAAATAACAGGATGCTCATCCCTGAATTTGATAAGTCTGGTTAAGAACCTGATGTTTTCCCTTCTGCTCTGCTCATTTGACCAGTTCACCCAGCCTGTAGGGTTGTCCTGACAGTAAGCATTGTTGTTGCCATCCTGTGAATTACAGATCTCATCACCTGCCATAATCATAGGCACTCCCTGTGCCAAAAACAATAGAAGCATGGCATCCTTCCACTTAAGTTTTCTTATCTCACGGATAAACCTCTTTCGCGAAGGACCCTCACAACCGTAATTATTGCTGAAATTCCATGAAGGACCATCAGCATTTTTCTCACCATTGGCCTCATTGTGGCGGTCATTGTACATGAATAAATCACTCAGGGTAAAGCCGTTATTGCTTGATATATAGTTTATAAATCCGACATTCTCCCCCTGCTTTTTCTGCTGGTTTAAAAGCTCATACATATTGCAGTTGATATGGTTTAACATCATACGCGCCGCAAACTGGTACTCCTCCTTGTCAATATAGAGATTTTCATATGTCCTGTTTTGCGGTACAACCGACATATCAAAGCCATCATAGAGTATCTTTGTCCGGCTAAGGAGAGCATCCTGCACAATCGCAGTAACAGGCAGCCTGTCCCCAAGCAGCTTAAAACCATCTACATGAAAGCTCATGACCCAGTATCTGAGCGCATCAAGTATCAGATTGTGGTCAGTTCTGTCCGGAAAATACATCTCTACGATACATTCCATGCCATTTTTGTGCAGCCTTTCTACGAGACGCCTAAGCTCATTGGAGGCATCTGAAGCGTCACTGGCATATGATGCTTTTACGGCAAAATAATTGCCGTAGGTATAGCCCCAGAAATTGACCTTGTCATTTTGCTTGTCGGTGTGCACACTTTGCTCATCCTTTAAGGAATACTTCGGCTTTGCATATTCCGGAATATCGTGCTTTACAGGGATTGTCATTTCTTCAAACTCGTATACAGGCATGAGAAGAATTGAAGTAAAGCCTAATTTCTTGATGTAATTTATTCTGTCCGATACAGCCTCAAAGGTGCCCTTATGCTTTTTGTTCCCTGAAACATCCATGGAAAAGCCTCTCACATGAAGCTTATACAGCTTCATCCTATCCCGTGTGATCTCAGGAAAGCTGTCATATTTCCAGTCAAAATCACTACTGTCTATCCCGCATGCTATTTCGTAATCATTGTCACTTCTTGTTTTATCATTCCATTTTTCTCTGCCGAAAATTCTTGTGGCATAGGGATCTATGCACCTTTTTCCATTAATTCTAAAATAATATGCATATTCATTCCTGCAAAAACCATGAAGTCTCACAGAGTAAAGTGAACCTGTCGAATACTCGGCAGGTATATCAATCACACAGGCGGTATTTCCCGATTTATCAAGTAAAACAATGCTGCATTCATCCTCTTTTTCTGCTGCAAAGGTGAATATCGCACTATCCCCCTCAATATAAGCACCTGTTTTTAAAAAGTTTCCCTTTGTTAATCGAAAATTCATGCAACACCATCCAATCAATAATTCTAGTATTTATTTATTATACTAGTTTTGACTTTTTTTTTGTATAGAATAATTTGATATAATATAATAGTTACTTTAGATTACTATAAAGAAAGAGGTACAATATGGCAGAAAAAGCAACACCTGTTACACCTGATGAGGCAGACGATATCCGCGTAACACTTGATCTGGACAACGGAAGTGTCGAATGCAAGATTATCACCATTTTTGATGCAGATCACAAGGATTACATAGCTCTTCTACCGTTAGACAAAAATGGCAACGAGAATGAGAGTGGCGAAGTGTATCTGTATCGCTATTTCGAGGACGAGGAAGGTCTTCCGAGAATAGAAAATATCGAATCCGACGACGAGTACGAGGCTGCTGCCGACAGATTCGATGAGCTTTTGGATGACGAAATGTTTGATGATATTTAATCATCTCTACTATTATTTTGTCTAGGCTCTTTACTTTCATGGACAAACCTGGAGGCTTGGGCTGATTTATCGTTTACCGACTTGACCGAGTAAACAGACAAGCTTGTCTTTGCACGGGTCATGCCGACATAAAACAGCCTTCGCTCCTCCTCTATGTCCTTTTCAAGCACAGCCTTTTTATACGGCATTATCCCTTCATTTGCATCAATTATATACACGTTTTCAAATTCAAGCCCCTTTGAGCTGTGAAGGGTTGCAAGTGTCACGGCATTAGGGTCACTTTCTTTCGATAAAGCCATAAGCTTCATCTGCTTTGTATATTCCTTATATGCTCATACCACTCTTCATAGGTAGCAAAACCCTTGGCACCTGACTGGATTTCATCCAGTATATCAAACAAATCCTCTTTATTTATATTCCTATACTCGGCATATTCAGCTAAAAAGTCGTCATAACCAATCCCTCTTCTGATATAGTTTATGCTGGCATATGGATTCATCCGGCTTATAAGCTTCATGTCATACTCGAGCTTTTCTATCCGCTCAGCTATCCACGGCTTCTCATCAAACAGCTTAATCCACTCATCAAATGCCACAGTTGCATCACACAGACTGTCTCTTGACAGATACCGCTTTGGTCTGTTCATAATCTGCAAAAAATCAGCTCTGTCTCTGCTGCCTCCTGCAATTCTTTGGTATGTAAACAAGTCTCTGGCAATCCAGTGCTCATATATATTAGGTATGTTATCCTTTGTTTTGAATGGGATATTATAGCTCATAAGCTGCTCTATAAGCTGTCTTGGCTGGGTATTTGTCCTGAAAAGCACCGCAAAGTCGCTGAATACAGCTCCCGCCTTTATCTTTTTATCTATATCGCGTATAAGAAAGATATTTTCATCTCTTCTGTTTTCAAAATCAGCAAACGTAACAGGCGCCTTTGACTTGCTTGCCGCAATGATTTTCTTATCAAATCTCTCCCTGTTGTGCGAGATGAGATTCAACGAGGCCTCCACTATATATCTGCCACATCTGTAATTAGTATCTAAAAGGATTCTTTTTGCATCCGGATAGTCCTTCTCAAACCCAAGCATTATCTCAGGCTTTGACCCTCTGAAGCGGTATATTGACTGGTCATCATCTCCTACAATAAACAGATTATTCTGTGGAGCGGCAAGCATTTTTATAATCTCATACTGCAGACGGTTAATATCCTGAAACTCGTCAATCAGTATGTATTTATACTTGTTCTGCCACAATGCCAGTATATCAGGTCTTTCCTTAAACAGCTCATAAGTATACGAGAGCATATCATCAAAATCAATAAGCCTGTTTTCCTTAAGCCTTGTCTCATATTTTTTATATATATCCCTGAATATTTCCTCACCACACACTCCCGAGTAGAAATTTTCTATATCAATGCGGCTGTTTTTAATCAGACTGATTTCAGCAAGTAAATTGCCTATAAACTCATTCTCATCCTTGTATTCAAGGCGGTAGTAGGATAAAATTTCCCTGATAAAGCCGTATCTCACAGACTCATCAGCAATATTGGCACTTGTAAAGCGATATGCATATTTGAGTATCGTAAAAAAGACAGCATGAAAAGTACCAAAAGATACGTTAACCCTCTCGTCTTTCATCAGTGAATTAAAACGCTCCTTCATCTCATTTGCAGCAGCCTTGGTAAAGGTGATAACTAAAATTTCAGAAGGTTTCACATGATGCTTTGTTATTAAGTTTTTAGTCCTGTGTGTGATAACTGCGGTCTTACCGGAACCCGGTCCTGCTAAAACAAGCATAGCGCCATCCTTGTGTTCGATGGCGCCAAGCTGGGCTTTGTTAAAATTCATAAAATACCCTTTGTTAATAGATTAGTTATTAGAAAGCTTTTCTATGCCTTTCTTAATTCTGGCTATAGACTCCTCTTTGCCAAACACCTCCATAAGCTCTGTAGCTCCGCCAGGTGTCATCTGTTTTCCTGAAACAGCTGTACGGATCGGCCACATAACATAGCCTATCTTATAACCCTTTTCTGTGGCATATGCCTTAAGAGTCTCAAAAAGCGAATCATTTGAGAAATCATCACAGCTTTCAAGAATAGGAACCACATCGTTTAATACCTCAAGTGATGTCTCTGGGTTTGTCTTCATCTTCTTGTGAGTATACATGGCAATATCATAATCCGGAAGCTCTTCAAAGAAATCAATATGTTCCTTGATATCAGGGAATATCTCAATACGTGTCTGAACCATTCTTGCTATCTTCTTAAGGTCATAATCCTTTGTGACAACCTCCTTAATGTATGGCAGTGCCATCTCATAGAATTTGTCAAAATCAAGCTTCTTTATATACTCTCCGTTCATCCATTTAAGCTTTGTGAAGTCAAATACAGCAGGTGATTTGCTCATATGATGATAATCAAACTTCTCAACAAGCTCAGGAAGTGACATGATCTCCTGATTGTCTGAAGGACTCCAGCCAAGAAGCGCTACAAAGTTTACAATAGCCTCTGTAAGGAATCCCTGATCCAGTAAATCTTCAAAGGATGAGTGACCGCATCTCTTTGAAAGCTTATGATGCTCCTCATCTGTGATAAGCGGACAGTGTACATATACAGGCACATCCCATCCAAATGCCTCATAAAGTCTGTTATACTTAGGGGATGATGAAAGATACTCGTTTCCTCTGACTACATGTGTGATGCCCATCAGGTGATCATCTACTACGTTTGCGAAATTGTATGTAGGATATCCGTCAGATTTGATAAGAATCATATCATCAAGCTCTGCATTATCTACTGTGATATCTCCGTAAATCTCATCCTCAAATGTGGTTGTGCCTCTGTAGGGTTGTTCTGTCTGATGACATATGGCTTGCCGGCCGCGAGATTTGCCTCAATCTCCTCCTTTGACAGATGTAAGCAATGCTTGTCATATATAGAGATTTCCTTTCCTGCAACAGTTGTTTTAAGACTGTCAAGACGCTCCTTGTCACAGAAGCAGTAATATGCCTCTCCCTTGTCAATAAGTTCCTTTGCATACTTCATGTAGATACCCTGTGCCACACGCTCACTCTGCACATATGGACCGCATCCGCCATCCTTGTCAGGTCCCTCATCATGGACAAGTCCTGTCTCTTTGAGTGTCCTGTTTATAATATCAACAGCACCCTCCACCTGGCGTACCTGATCTGTATCCTCTATACGGAGAATGAAATCACCGCCCTCATGCTTTGCAATCAGGTAAGCATACAGTGCTGTTCTTAAATTTCCTACATGCATTCTTCCTGTCGGGCTTGGTGCAAATCTTGTTCTAATCTTACTCATTTTAAAATGTGCTCCTCTATATTAATATTTTTTAGTCATTTTTCAATTTGAAATTATATAACAATATGGAAATTTTATCAATCCTAAGATTGAACTTCCATATCAAGCTCTGCGATTTTATTTAAAATTCTGTTTACCTCGTGGATTCTGTCACCAAGCTCGCTCCTGTGTGATAAAATCTCGCGCCTTAGCCTGGTTATAGTCTCCACATTGCAGGACATCCTGCCCCTTAATTTTTGTCTCCTGACTATAAGTTCATGCTTCTGCTCAACCATCTCCTTATGATCCACAATAGCGTTTGTGTAGTTGAGCCATACTCTGGCATCGTAGAAGTCATTTTTACTAAGCACCGAAACAAGCTTTTTGCTGTTGTATTCCAGATCCTCGTTTGTCCTTCTGAAGCGCTCCTTGTCTTTTACAGCGAGAAGATACTGCTCATAGTTGTATACAAATTCCTTTGAATTCTTCACATGATACTTCTCGTATGTGTAGTCAACAGCATTTTTTATACTTACATACTTGATCTTCACTCTGTTTTCAAGAGCTACTGCTTTATTTTTGGATGCTGCAGCGCTTTTTACTTCATCTGAATAGCTTTGATATGTCAAAAGCACAAACGAGCCTGCAACCGCTGAAAGAAGTGCCCCGATAAGCATAAAGATATGGTATCGGCTCCATATACAATCTGCATCAGCGTGCATACAGCTACCACTACAGCAAAAAATACCACTAAAAGCACTGCGTACACCCTAAATGCCCGCTGTCTGCTTTTGGCATATTCACCATCTATATCGAACTGCACTTTTTCTCCCTCGAGATACCTCAGGTCTTTATTTATTACATCCAGACTGCTTTCGTTTTTTTCAAGACGCTTTATTGCCCGCGGAATCTCATCCTCCAGCTGCTGCATCTGCGCATACTGGCTGTCTGATATGCGGTTTTTGGTCTTTAAAAAATCACTTCTGGTCTTTTCGAGTGTCAATATGTTTGCAGCCGCATCATTCATGGTCTTTTTATCTGTCTCTGACATATTTTCCCATCCTTTCTATGTCAGTCAGATAATTTGTAACAAGTGCATACTCTGTTCTGTTATCCTCGAGTTCTCTGGCGGCATCAACCATCTGTTCACATATTTCAACTACATTGAACCTTTAGTACTCTCATCCGGTATACTCTCAATATGTAATTGTGTATCATCGGTTCTTTTTTTTGCGTTTAAATAACATGCGCCCTGTAATCCTCTTTGTATTTCAAAATTGTTTCTTTTTGTCTGCCCTCATCGCAGCCATCTGAAGCTTCTGCACATACGCCCCTTAATACGCTGTCCAGATTATTTATTTCCTGCTCCGTAACACCATATTCCCTGACAATCCGGGCATATCCTGTGGCGTTATTATCGAGCTTATAGGCATATAGACAAGACCACAGTGATTTTCTGTCCCCATTTTGCCTGAAAGCCTCAATATATAAATCCGCTGCTATATCAAATAAAAACAGCTGCGCATAGGCTGTAGCCAGATTGTGATATATGTTTCCGTACAATACACGCTCAGTATGCTTTGCATCCTCACATGACAGCAGCTTTTTGTATTCAAAAATTGCTGCAGTGTACTTTTTCTTCTCCATCAGTCTGTCTGCCCTGATTTTCAAGCACTCAAACTCGCTCTTTTCCTCGAGCTCCTTAAGTGCATCATGTGTGTTCTTAAGCTCCTCCTTAGTGCAGTAGCCGCTGTACTCAAGCAGTTCAGTCACAAAAGCGGACAGTCTGCCGTTTGTGGATATAATGGTTCTAAGATGCATGGCAAGCTTTGGCAGATGTGCATGGTTTTCAATCCAGATGCACAGCTCAAGACTCATGAAGTCATCATCCAAAAGATATGTATTGTTGATTATATAATAATTAAGCTCCTCTATCGAGTAAACATTTATAGACACACCCTCTATGTAATAGGGCATGGCTGCTATAGCTTCATTACACAGTAATAATTCTCCCATATGCCCTCCTACATAGTCATCTCATAGTGCCAGACTTTGCCCGAGCTCATAAATATTTCGCCAAAGCCTAAATCCTTAATCTCTATATCTATCCTGTCATCAGATACAGGTGTCGCCGTGATTCTGATGCGTGTAGCCCTATCCGGCCTGGGCGGCATATCCGTAAGTCTTAGTGTCTCAATCTTTGCCTCCCTGCTTTTAGGAAGCTGCTTCCAGAAATCTACCTCATAAGAGCCTGAAATTATAACTTCACACTGCCCCTTGGATTCAAACCAGTTGCTTCCGGCACTGATAAGATTATAAAACGACAGTTCTCCCTTATCATGTACCTTAAGGCTCAGATTGAACTTCATCTCATTCTCACCCATATATACAAAAGGCCATTCTGCTTCCTTATCCCTCGTGGCTGCCGCATAGCATGCTCCCTTAGTAAAGAGGTTATTTCCCATGAACACTCGTCTGCCCTTGCACAAAAGTGCAACAGACTGCTTCATCCAGCCCTCAGCAAACGTATCTCCCACGAGAAAGACCGTTGAGATAATCTGATTTTTAAAACTCTCGTTTATTATCTCCAAAAAGCTTTTATCCTTATCATTTTTATCCAGGGTATAGCTTATGCTTTCATCTATAGATACTACCTGTGGTATTGTGCGAAGATCCCTCTTTAGGGAATAAAAAAATATACTCTCATTTTCCTGCATAAACATCACCACATCATGAAGCCACAGTGACTTGTCCTGGTTCAGTGCAAAATAATAAAAGCTCTCCTTTCGGTCTATGACCGTAAGCTGTCTGGAATTTATGCCAAGCCTGACCACCATGCCATAAAACATGCTCACGTTCTCCTTTGTCAGCCTGTCAACACATATAACAAGCTTGTCAAAGAATGAATGGTTACCAAGCTTGGATGGCAGTTCCATAACCTTTTTAAGAAACAAGGCCAAAAGCTCCTCTGCCATAAATGAATCATCATCAATGACTATTTTTTCACTATTCAGTGCTCTCTTAAGCAGCTGGTCAATACACACCATCTCACCGCTTTTAGAGAGTCTTCTTGCCTCATCTCCATAATACCATTTGCCAATGCTCTTACTGCGTGCAAGTACAAGAGGAATCTGAAACTCCTCACTGCCCGCAACAGTGCTGACAGTCTCCGGCTCTTTCATATTCTGTTGAAAATAACTAACCATAGCATAGCTGTCATTTAAGTCTATGCCTATATAGTATGAATTGCCATTATGTCCCATTATAAATCCTCTTAAATCAGCTTAAAAAGCTGCTTAGTCGCAGCATCCAGCCTTTTATATTCGTCTATATTGCTCTTTAAGGTTGTCTCATCAGACAGTGTATCTGAAATTATCATCTCATTAATCAGATCATAGCGGCTGTGATCATTGTCACCCGGTATATTGTTGCATGTAAGACGATTGCTCTCCTTCACCTCTATGCTGTTGTTATGCTCCTCAGTAATATAATACCTGATCAGCTCACCGAAAAATATGACAAAGGCCTTTACGTATATGCCGTCGTACATCTCAACCATATCCTCTGAATTAAACTCTTCGCCATCCTCGTCTCGGCTGTAATGCAGCACAACATGAGCCCCCGGAGTACTTTCATACTGTAAAATGCCTTGTCATAGATGAAATACTTCTTCAGCAGTCTGTAATCAAGCCTCGCAAAAAAATCAAAATACATATTGTTATATATATAATATTTAAGCAATGTATCTTCAATCTCAAGCTCAGCCTGAGTGATATCCGTTATTTCAGCAAAATGCTTCAATAGGGCTAACTGGCAGGCATCATTTAATGTTCTGTTTCCAATAAATCGCTTTTCGATAATATCAAAAATAAAATCGGCCTTGCACATGCCACTATGTAGATATCCATGTGCCACAAGAGATATATAAGCTAAAATCAGCTTATCATTTCCGGCTCTTTTATAGTATTCCAGAAAGATATCCGATATCTTTTCAGGCTCAATCTGCGTATAAATACCCTGTTCGAGAATACGCTCATCAAGCTTCATGGAAGATATTGAAAACTTATCAGCGGCATGCCACAGATTAATCAGTTCGTCTGTAGGCCCGGTATAGTTTTCACACAGGTATTTAAGCACCAGGTCACTGTATTTGCCTGTTTTAAAGGCAGATATGGCAAGCTGCACCATAAAATCATCATCTACATGCTGCACCTTAAGTGCATTCTCACACAAAACCACCTGCGATGCGGCAGCAAGCATGTCTATTCCATACTCCATGGCCATATCATATGCCTTTTCATAGAGGCGGCTTGATACAAGCATGTCAATAAGATATTTTCTTGCATCCTTTTGCAGGGTATCAAAATCAATGCTTTGCAGAAATGGCCTGACGTAATCCTCATAATCGTGAAGCTGACAATATTTTAAAATTCTGTATCCCATAACAGCTTTGTAGGAATCAGAAAAAGATTCACTATAAAATACAGGTTTAAACAGCTTCAAATCACCCTTTGTAAAATCAGAATAATCCCTTACATTCTTAAAATGTGACACTATATACTGTGGTCTGTCTGGCGAGAGGCTTATACACCTGTCAAGGTATTTCTCGGCATCCATCAGCCTCTGCAGTCTGTAAGAGATGCTTTTAACATATCTATAGCCCCTTGAGTCCTCAAAAAGTATAACATAGTCGTTTGAAAACAGTTCAAAATAAGCACACTGGTCTGTAACCGGAACTATCTGAGGCTCCTTCATTTCATTCTGATATATGATGGCTCTCACTATGCGTTTATCAAATACAATAAGCTTGTGGGTATATATAATATCTGAAAAAGCTGCCGAAAGATCTTCATTGATGAATCCCAACTCAAGCATATCCTCGTATAAAACAGCCAGATTGTCATCAATATGCCTAAGCTGTGCCTGGTCCATAGCAAACCTGCCCATAGCTTTCCTGTACTTGTGGTAGACCTCAGGCTCTGTTTCCTTGGCAGCAATTATGTTATTGTAAAGCACTGCAAGCTTTCGGTATGGCAGCTTATTATCATAGCTGAAATACATCTGGATAATCTTTGGCACAGGGGAAATCTGCCTGTCATCCATCGTAATGAGATACGACTCATACAAGCCTGTCAGACGCAGCTTATTCTCGATACCCAGCTCAAACCATTTATGAAAACAGGTATCATTTTTGTGTCCCTTAATCAGGTAGCTGCATATGATGCCAACATACTCTGCCTCCGGACATATCTCATAGGCTGCTGTAAGAAGCTCATATACCCTGTTATCGAACCCGCCTGCCAGATCAACCGCCTCAAAAATTGCTCCGGCAAGCTCCTTTGTCAGAGCCTTTTTCTTTACGGCCCAGCTTAGGATGCGAAGCTCAAATACCGACAGCTCCTTTATTAGATAAGGATCCTGTGATATGAGATAATAAGCTTCAATATACAAATACGGAGACGAACAGCCTCGCAGTACCCAGTATTTTATATCTTTAAGCTTACCGGCATTGTCATCAAAATACTGATTCCTCAAAAATAAAAGTACCCAGAACAAAAGCACAGAGTCAGGATTTTCATAAAAAATCAGCTCCACTTCGTGTGTCATATTGTCAATGTATGAGGGCTCTCTCTCTAACAGCGTCATCAGATACAGATAATAGCCCCAGATCGGAGATTTCTTATCAGGATTACTGTGCTTGAAATCATCAAGAATCCACTTAGCTTCCTGCCTTTGCCTGTTGATAATAAATGCCTGAGCCTTCATCAGCTCATACATATGCTCATCCGGCATGAGTGCATGCAGGTGGTTTAATATGCTTATAGTCTCGTTTGCCCATACCCCGGTCACTATCCGCTTCAGCCTGAAGCCGGTATAAAGCTCCATGATTCCGGCCATGCATTCCTTTATGTCCTTTGTCACAGCTATACCACTTATGCTGCCATCATCATCTCTTACACCGGCCGTGATATCTATTGTAAAGCTCTGATATACACCATCAATATATATACGGCCAAAATTACGTCCGGCATGCATTGCAGATGCATCGATGATATACTCATACAGATAGGTTTTACCTATAAAATCATCATGCGTTAAAAAGTGCTTAGACAGCTTTATGAATTCACAATCCGTGCGCAGGCGTATCTCGGTATAGCCCCAGTTATCCTTTGTTATGGTAAAGCATCCACTCTGTGGCTCTTTAGAAGCCATAAAAATCTCCTCTGACTTGTCTACACTAATGGAAACAGCTTTTTTTTGTTTACGCCAATCAGAAACTCCTCCATATTCTGACCAGATGGTCTGGCGCAGGCAAAGCCCTCATAGGTCAGCCTCTCATATACATTGTCATAAGGAATTGTGTTTAAGAAATTGCGATTATAAAACAGATGATAAGCCTCATCCCAATTAGATGCCGCAAGCCTTGTAAAATCATCAAGGCTCTTTACAGCTCCGGTGGATGCTTCCGCATAGAGCCTTGTGATTCTTGCACAAAAAGAAAGACTGTACTCTATCTGATTGCATACAATCACAAATTTGCCCTCGCAGGCATCGCCCTCCGTGAGCCCCTTACTGTTAAATTGATAACGAATCCTGACTTTCTCGCCCTCGAAGTGCGGATTCAGACACTCCATCCTAGGATTAGTCGAATAAACTATGCCACAGATTTTTATCTGATTCGTACTTTCTATTACAAAGCTTCCCGCTTCGCTTCTTCCCTCAATGACCGAAAGGTCTATTGTCTCCTCTGAAAACGCCAAAATCGGTTTCGTGCCATTAAATCTGCCGGCAGCTATCTGCCCTATACGTGCTCGCACAATTGTTACCCCGTTTACGTTAAATGTTGATTTTTTATACACTTATTATATAATGTAAATTATATACGATTTGCAATGCTGTTGCAATGCAAATCAGAAAGGAAATTACAGCTAATGATAGAACAAAAGGAGCATTTTCACGGCAGTGACCTTGAAAAAATAGAAAAAATATACGGTATAAAGAAAGAAAATATTGTGAGCTTTGCAGCAAATGTCAACCCACTTGGTGAATCCGGTAAACTAAAGACGGCACTGTCTGAGCGCATTGATGCAATCACAAAATACCCTGACAGGAGTATACTTCTCTCAGAAAGGCTATCGGCAGCTACTGCAAGTGCGATTACAATCACATAACAGTCGGGAACGGATGCACGGAGCTCATCTCACTTTTCATTCAGATTACAGCTCCCAAAAAGACAATTCTGTTAGGCCCGACTTACTCTGAGTACGAGCGCGACCTAAGGATAAACGGCAGTGATATCTCCTACTATTTCTTAAGGAAAAGGATGATTTTAAGATTAATTCGGATGAATTTATCTCTGCAATCACAGCTGATACCGACCTTGTCATCATCTGTAATCCCAACAATCCGACCGGCAGTCTTATCACACCGGATAAGCTCAAAACAATTTTAACCCACTGTAAAGAGACAAATACTTATGTGATGATAGACGAGACATATATAGAGTTTGTGCCGGATGTTGATGAGCTTTCAGCAATACCTCTGACTGAATTGTTTGACAATGTGATTATATTACGCGGCACATCCAAGTTTTTTTGCCACTCCGGGACTTCGTCTGGCTATGCCATCACATCAAATTCACAAATTCTTACAGACATAAACACAAACAAAAATCCGTGGATGATTAACTCTCTCGCCGTTGTTGCAGGCGAAACCATGTTTTTGGATGAAGAATATATAGATAAAACAAGAAGCTTGATACTTTCGGAGAAAACCAGATGCAGGCAATTGATTGAAGAATCACACAAATTCAAGCTTTATCCATCCTACAGCAACTTCTATCTGCTTAAGATACTTGATGAAGGCGTTGATGCACATATGCTATTTGAGCGCGCCATAAGACAGGGCATGATGATAAGGGACTGTTCTACCTTCCCTGGGCTTGAGGAGCGGTTCATACGATTTTGTATAATGAAGCCAGAGGATAATACAAGGCTTATTAATTGCCTTACACAATGATGCTAAATGCCTTTATATAAACATAACATATAACAAAAAGCCTCCGGAAGGATTTAATCCAGCCGGAGGCTTTTTTTATAAAGTAAAACATAGAATATGCTTTAAGCTCTATATTATTTTGCAGATAAGAACTCGTCAATACCCTTTGCTGCTGCTTTTCCTGCACCCATGGCAAGAATAACCGTTGCAGCACCTGTTACGGCATCTCCACCTGCAAATACACCCTCTTTTGAGGTTGCACCTGTATCCTCAGTTGCTACAATACACTTTCTCTTATTTGTATCGAGACCTATTGTTGTAGAGGAAATAAGTGGATTTGGCGATGTACCAAGTGACATGATCACTGTATCGCACTCCATCTCATACTCAGAGCCGGCAATCTCAATAGGGCTTCTACGTCCTGATGCATCAGGCTCTCCAAGCTCCATCTTGATAAGCTTAACACCCTTAACCCAGCCATTCTCATCTACAAGAATCTCTGTAGGGTTCTCAAGGAGATCAAAGATAACTCCCTCTTCCTTAGCATGATGTACTTCCTCTTTACGTGCAGGAAGCTCTGCCTCACTACGTCTGTATACAATGTGTGTCTCAGCACCGAGACGAAGAGCTGTTCTGGCTGCGTCCATGGCTACGTTTCCACCACCTACAACTACAACCTTTTTACCTTTTGAGATAGGAGTCTCATAACCCTCTTTAAAAGCTTTCATGAGGTTATTTCTTGTAAGGAACTCATTAGCTGAGAATACACCGTTAGCCTGCTCACCAGGGATTCCCATAAATCTTGGAAGTCCTGCTCCCGAACCGATAAATACAGCCTCAAAGCCTTCTTCCTCCATGAGTTCATCAATCTTAACTGACTTTCCGATAACTACATTTGTCTCGATTTTAACACCAAGTGCCTTGACATTCTCTACTTCTGCCGCAACAACCTTGTCCTTCGGAAGACGAAACTCCGGTATTCCGTAGCTTAATACTCCGCCGGCAGCGTGAAGTGCCTCAAAAATAGTTACATCATAGCCAAGCTTTGCAAGGTCTCCGGCACATGTAAGTCCTGCAGGACCTGAACCGATAACAGCAACCTTTTTGCCGTTTTTCTCTGCGGCTGTCTTTGGCTTGATGCCATTCTCTCTGGCTGTATCAGCAACAAATCTCTCGAGCTTTCCGATTGAGACAGGATCGCCCTTGAAGCCTCTGATACACTTACCCTCACACTGGCTCTCCTGTGGGCATACACGTCCACATACAGCAGGAAGTGCTGATGACTCTGAAATAATCTCATAAGCCTTTGTGAAATCACCATTTTTAACCTGCTCAACAAATGCAGGAATATTGATAGAAACAGGGCAGCCCTTCATACACTGTGCATTTTTACAGTTTAAGCATCTGCTTGCCTCTGCCATTGCCTCTTCTTTATTGTAGCCGTAGCAAACCTCTTCGAAGTTTGTGGCACGAACCTTTGGATCCTGCTCTCTGACAGGTACTCTCTTTAATACATCGACTTCCATTATTTGTCACCTCCGCAGTTTCCGCAGCCACCGTGATGTGTTGCGCCCTCTTCATAGGCAAGCTTAGCTCTGCCTTCCTCTGTCTTATATTGCTGCTGTCTCTTCATAGCCTGATCGAAATCAACAAGATGTCCGTCGAACTCAGGTCCGTCAACACATGCGAACTTAACCTTTCCGTCCACGATCAGACGGCATGCTCCACACATACCTGTTCCGTCAACCATGATTGGGTTCATTGAAACAATTGTAGGAATCTCAAGCTTCTTTGTGAGCAGACATGTGAATTTCATCATAATCATAGGTCCGATAGCTACACAGCAGTCATATGTATTGCCGGCATCAACAAGTGCCTGAAGCTGCTGGCTGCCGTTGCCGTGGAAGCCGTATGAGCCATCATCTGTACAGACATAGAGATTCTTTGCAACAGCTTTCATCTCATCCTCAAAGAAAAGGATATCCTTATTTCTAAAGCCCATGATGACATCAGCATCCACACCATGCTCTTTAAGCCACTTAACCTGTGGATATACAGGGGCTGTACCAAGACCTCCTGCGATAAATACGATGTGCTTTTTCTTTGTCTCCTCGAGGTTATCCTCCTGACAAAGCTCTGATGGACAGCCGAGTGGTCCGACGAAATCCTCTAATGAATCTCCCTCATTAAGAGCCATCATTCTCTCTGTTCCTGCACCGATAGTCTGCACTACGATAGTAACAGTCTCTTTTTCCCTGTCATAATCACAGATGGTAAGTGGGATTCTCTCTCCTACCTCATCTGTCTTTGCAATGATAAACTGACCAGGCAGACACTCTTTTGCAACTCGTGGTGCCTTTATATCCATAAGGATAATATTGTCAGCCAATTTTTCTTTTCGAACTATTGGATACATAGTCTTCCTCCTAGTTAAATCTTATCCCATTACATATGTAATCTGATACTCAATTATTTCATACTTTTTTAATTTTAAATGAAATGATATAATTTTTCAATATATTTCTTTAGATATTCCATAAAAATATGTTATATGCTTATGAAATTGTGTTATCTTTTGATATCCGTCCGGTATTTTATATCAAAAACAGGAACCAGTTCATGCAAAAAATGAACCGGTTCCTGTTTTTATCAGCTTTTATGAGAAATATACAAGCTCATCCTGCGGCTTCTCGGCAGGCTCGATGGAAACCGGATAAAGCACCGGTCCCTTTCCCTTGTACTCTCTTGCAAACTCCACATGCACCCTTGCGGTGATGGTAATCCACGATTTGTGAGGAATACTGCTCTCATCCTCATACTTGCACTTAAAACCTATAAAGGTCACGTCCTCTATACAGCAGGTCATCGCAAACCTGCCCGGTACCATAACACCCTTTCTAAGCTTATCAGGATTGTATACAAGGGCAAGAAATTTAACAACCTTGCCGTCGTACTTCTTGTAATTCTCCATGGCATCCATATACCAGATGGCATAATCTGCATCTGAAAGCTCAATCACATCCTGATTTATATCAAACGGCAGTTCCTCCGGACGCTCATCAATAGTACCGTCTTTGCGCTCGTAGACTATCTGGCTTTGCGGTTGATATTCTTTATGGTACGCCTTAGGTGTCCTCTGTCTGTATCATCGTCCGTCCTGTTAAATATGACAACATCACTCGCAAATACCTGCTCCTGCATCATCGCACGCATATTGTTCATATAAAGGTCAAATGTAGTGGAATCAACTGTGGCGAGCGACTGCACGATAACCCAGCCCTTTGGCAGCTCGGCCTCTATTATTTTATCAATGCCCCATGTGCCGTTGTACTCGATAAACACCTGTTCAGGCAAATACTGCATGTTGAGCTCATTCAGCTTTGCAGCTGTGAACTCATCCTCCGAGTCGATCTCTGCAACCTGGATATTGGCAGCCTTTAGCTTATCCTTATCATACTCCACATCACCATCCTCGCACATAATGATAAGCCCTTTGAGCCATTAGCGAAATCATTCTCGAAAATGGTATCCTTAATCAGTGAAGTCTTGCCACTGTCCATGAATCCGGTAAATAAATATACTGGAATCTCTTCAGCCATTTTGTTAGTTCCTTTCTGATTATTGTGTAACTATATTAAATACATTTAAGCAAGTCCGAAGAGCTCTTCAAGCTCATGCTCGTGGATATCTGTTCCGATAACAACGATACGTCCTGTATAGTCAGGCTCGCCGTCACGAATCTCGTACTCGCCCGGAACCATATCAAAGTAAATCCACTTGCCGTCTGTGCCCTCTACCATGCCCTTTGAACGGAGAATCTTGTCATCTTCCACAAACTGCTTAAGGATTTCTTCGAGCTTAGCGCGCTCAAACTTGTGAGGTGTCTCCTTGCCCCAGCTTGTAAATACATCATCAGCATGATGATGTCCGTGCTCATGATCATGGTCATGACAGCCACAGGTGCAGCCCTCGCCATGCTCGTGATGGTGCTCATGTTCATCATGGTCGTGGTGATGTTCATGTTCGTCGTGGTCATGGTGATGTTCATGCTCATCATGGTCATGATGATGCTCGTGCTCGTCATGGTCATGGTGATGATGATGCTCTGCCTCATCCTGTGCATGACGTGCCTCAGCAAGCACCTTCATCTCGAGATTGTCCTGACCTTCCATAGTCTTAAGAATCTGCTCTCCTTTAATAGCATCCCAATCAGTAGTGATAACTGAAGCCTTTGGATTTAAAGCCTGAATCTGCTTTACGCAAAACTCAAGCTGCTCAGGTGTAGCATTCTGGCTGCGGCTTAAGATAACTGTTGTGGCATACTCTATCTGATTGTTGAAGAACTCACCAAAGGCCTTCATCTGCTTGCTTGCCTTAAGCGCATTTACCACTGTAACAAGTGCATTGAGCTTGACCGGCTGCTCTTTTTCGATATCTATAACTGATTTCATGACATCTGATAATTTGCCTACGCCGGAAGGCTCGATTAAGATACGGTCCGGATGATACTTAGTAATAACCTCATTTAAGTTCTTACCAAAATCACCAACCAGTGAACAGCAGATACAGCCTGAGTTCATCTCGGTAATCTGAATGCCGGCATCCTTTAAAAAGCCACCGTCTATACCAACCTCACCGAACTCATTCTCTATGAGAACTATCTGCTCACCCTTAAAAGCCTCATCTATCATTTTCTTGATAAATGTAGTCTTTCCAGCTCCAAGGAAACCTGAAATAATGTCAATTTTTGTCATTGTAATTCACTCCTTTTCTTTTCACTAAGTCCTATTTTACTAGCAATAATACAAATATGCAAATTAAATTTTTATTATTAAATTATGTTGACACATAACAAAAGAACTACCGCACGCGGTAGTCCTCTCTAATACATTAATTGTATTTTCTTTTTCTAGCTGCTTCAGATTTCTTCTTACGCTTTACGCTTGGTTTCTCGTAATGCTCGCGCTTACGGATCTCCTGCTGGATGCCTGCTTTTGCACAGTTTCTCTTGAATCTGCGTAATGCGCTATCTAAAGTCTCGTTTTCTTTAACTATTACACTAGACATAACCTAAAACCTAACCTCCCTCCAGTTGTGTATTGTGCATCAACTGTTAGGTATCTATACTTAATTGCACTAACATGTATTTTATCAAAATATCCGGATTTGTCAAGATAAATCCGGATATTTTTTAAAGAAATTATTATTTTAATTATATCAGGTAAAACATCACTCCAAAATGACTCTAATCAAGCTTGTTAAAGCACTATATATGCATTTTTGTTACTTAATCATACCTGAAAGTGCGTCCTTTACTGAAGCAATAGCATCAGGAATACCTGCCGGGTTCTTTCCACCGGCCTGAGCCATGTTAGGGCGTCCACCGCCGCCACCGCCTACCTTTGAGGCGATTGCCTTGATTAAGTTTCCTGCATGTGCACCGCTCTTTATGGCAGCATCTGTTGCCATGCAACAAGATTTACCTTGCCTTCATTTGAAGAAGCAAGCACGATAACTCCCTCGCCAAGCTTTTCCTTGAGGGAATCGCCAAGATCACGCAGTCCGTTCATATCAACGCCGTCAACACTTGTTGCAAGAAGCTTGATGCCGTTTACATCAACTACCTGATCCATAACATCGCCGAGTGCATCCTTTGCTGCCTTGCTCTTAAGAGACTCATTCTCACTCTGAAGTGCCTTCATCTCAGCCATCAGGTGCTCAAGTCTATCTTTGAGGTTGGCAGGAGTTGATTTAACAACTTTAGCAGCCTCCTCAAGCTCTTTCTCCATATTGCTGTAGTAAGCGAATACATTGTCGCCTGTGATAGCCTCGATACGTCTTACGCCAGCAGCTACACCGCTCTCTGAAAGGATCTTGAATACCTTGATATCAGATGTATTCTTTACATGTGTACCACCGCAGAATTCCTTAGAAAAATCGCCCATTGATACGACACGTACCTTTTCACCGTATTTCTCGCCGAAGAGAGCCATGGCACCTGTCTTTTTAGCCTCATCGACAGTCATGATATCTGTGCGAACTTCAATAGCTTCGTTGATTTTCTCGTTTACGATATCCTCAACCCTTTTAAGTTCCTCAGCAGTCATAGCAGAAAAATGAGAGAAATCAAAACGTGTTCTCTCAGCATCCTGGTAAGAACCTGCCTGCTCTACATGTGTGCCGAGTACCTCACGCAGTGCCTTCTGAAGCAGATGAGTGGCAGAGTGATTTCTGCATGTGTTTGTTCTTGTTTTTGTATCAACAGAAAGTGTAGCCTTCTCGCCTGTGCGGATCATACCTTCTGACACATAACCTACATGTGCATATCTGTTGCCGACTACCTTTACTGTATCCTCGACAACAAATGTACCGCTCTCAGTCTTTATGATACCCTTGTCACCCTGCTGACCACCCATTGTGGCATAGAAAGGTGTGTTCGGCACGATTACAGAGCCCTTATCACCATCTGAAAGAGCCTCGACTACATCATCAGATGTGGTAAGGAAAGCAATCTCAGCTGTGTCAGTAAGCTTGTCATAGCCTGTGAACTCTGTAGTAATTTCAGAATCTATATCATTGTAAACATTGGCATCAGCACCCATATAGTTTGTTTCCTTGCGGGCTCCTCTTGCCTTCTGTCTCTGAGCCTCCATACAACTCTCAAAGCCAGCCTCATCATATGTGAAGCCTTTCTCCTCGAGAATCTCTGCAGTGAGGTCTACAGGGAAGCCGTATGTATCGTAAAGCTTGAATGCATCCTCTCCTGAAAGCACCTTGACTCCGTCAGCCTTCATATGCTCTTCCATATCTGCGAGGATACCAAGTCCCTGGTCGATAGTCTTCGCAAACTTCTCCTCTTCCTGAGTGAGCACCTTAAGAATGAAATCCTTTCTCTCCTCAAGCTCCGGATAGCCATCCTTACTCTCATCAATGACAACCTGCGCGATTTTACCAAGGAATGCTCCTGTATGCCAAGTGTACGTCCATGCATAGCGGCACGTCTGATGATACGGCGAAGCACATAGCCCCTGCCCTCGTTAGATGGCATAACTCCGTCAGAAATTAGGAATGTAGACGAACGGATATGGTCTGTGAATAAGACGGATAGAAAC